>Ga0181352_1000499_pt1 | contig 16709 bp, 23 predicted proteins | sample Fa13VDMLBSN_FD_130103 | JGI IMG/M metagenome (GOLD analysis project Ga0181352, IMG submission 130103) | Freshwater viral communities from Lake Michigan, USA - Fa13.VD.MLB.S.N | ecosystem: Environmental > Aquatic > Freshwater > Lake | place: USA: Michigan | collected 2013-09-23 | reverse complement strand
GTTGTTGATAACAAAATAAAAACCTTGGAAGAATTGAAAAGTTCTGTTGGTGATGGGATTAAATGCGAACATTGTGGTATTGAGCTAATGAACGCAACAATTACCCAATCAAAAATTGGGGAACTTGACGGATTTATCACACGCAAAGACGAAATTTTGGGGTTAATGACTGATTTATCCACCAAAGAACAAAGTTTTACCAAACTAAAAAAAGAATTTGATGAATATGAGAAAAACAAACTCATCAAAGAAAAGTACGAATTAAATATTGAATCTTATGATTTGAAAATCAAGAACTTAAGTGACAAGTTATCCAGGTATTACGAACTTCAGGAGAAGATATCCGAAAACCAAAAAACTGAAACCTTATTGATTAAAGCCGGTCTTAAAATTGATGAACTTGAAAAAGAGAAATATTCAATCAAAAAAACAATTGATGATAACATTAATAAAGTCGGTATACATAACGATAAGATTAAAGAGAATAATATTAAGATAAATAAAATTGCTGAAGAATCTGAAAAGGAAAAAATTTATAAAATCTATTTAGAAATTTATGGTAAAAATGGTATAACTAAATCAATTATGAAGACTATGATGCCACTTATAAATTCTGAACTTCAAAGGTTATTACAGGATAGTTGTCACTTTAGACTTGAGGTTAGAATTAATGATAAGAACGAGGTTGATTTCGTTATGGTGGATAATAATTCCCAAGTTGAAAAGAGTATGTCATCCGGGTCTGGGTATGAAAGAACCATTGCTTCATTAGCTCTTAGAGCCGTGTTAAGTAAAATATGTTCATTACCAAAACCAAATATTATGGTAATGGATGAGGTGTTTGGTAAGATATCCAACGATAACTTGGAAATGGTTGGGGAATTCTTTATCAAAATTAAAGAATACTTTGAAAGAATATTCCTTATTACTCATAACCCTTTGGTTAACAATTGGGCTGATAATGTTGTTAAGATTAAAAAGGAAGATAACATTAGTTATGTTAGTCAGTAAAATTATTAAAAATAACCATCAAATTAATTGATGGTTATTTTTTTTATACTTACATTTGATAATATAACTAAATACTAAATAATATGGAATTTACATTTAAAGAAGAAAGAGATATTGAAAAATTTCTTGAAGAAAATCTATTAAGTTTTTTTAAACAAAATAAAAAATCTATGAAAAATAGTAATGAAGTAGGTCACGCTTTTTCATCTAGAATAGAAAAAGAAGTTGGTGATTTATTGTCTAAAAATTATGATATTACTTATGAATTAGATTCTAAAAAAAATAAACTAAAAAGAGCGATTTCAGACCATATAATTAATGGTAATCTTAATAATGTTAAATTTGGTATTAGTGAAGGACATCCGAACATTTGTTCTTTAAGTAGAATGACAAATTTAATTCTTGAAAAAAATATATTTTGTTATTATACAACATTTATTCATTACAATCAAGAAACTGAAAAAATAAAAGTTATGTTTGTTAATATTTTACAATTTAAGGATTGTTTAACTGCTGACGGTGGTACAGGACAAATTATGATTAAACAAAAGAAATTTAAATTAGAATATGAAACATATGTTAACAACCTTGGTGTTAATTATGGTAGTAGTGAAATTAGAAATTTTTTTATAGCATTATACTCTGGTTCTATTATTAGAAATATTGAATTAAGAACAAAAAAGTTAAAAAAATTTAATGATTTATATGTTAAATAGTAATTACCTAATATTTATTTTTAAATATTTAAAACTAAAATTATAAAATATGAGTGAAACAAAATATAAAAGAGATAAGAAAAAACAATTGGGTCAATTTATGACACCAGAAAGTTTAAGTTGGTCAATATTGAAACATAGACAATATAAAATAACTGATAAGATTTTAGAACCTTCTTTTGGTAAAGGTTCTTTCTTATTTGGAATAATTAAAGTTTTATTAAATGTTTATCCTAATGAGTTAAATTTAGAACAAAAATTAGATTTGATTTTTGAAAATAATTTATTTGGTGTTGAATTTGATAAAGAATTATATGATTTTACAATAAATGAAATTCAAGTTAGATACAATTATAAATTAAAAAAACATAATTTAATTAACTCTGATTTTTTCTTAGTTAATTACGATATCAAGTTTAACTATTGTGAAGGCAATCCTCCCTTTGGAGGTACTTTTGAGACTAAATTTGGTGAAGATTTAGATAAAAAATTTGGTTCACGAAATGGTGAGAAAATAAAAAAAGAAACGTATTCTTTTTTTACTATTAAATGTTTTGAGTTATTGGAAGATAATGGAGAATTAGGATTTATATGTTCTGATACATTTTTAAGTATATCAACTATGAAAGGACTCCGTAAGTTTTTAATGGATTATTCAATTGAAATTAATAAACTATCTACATTTTCGGAAGAAACTGATTATGGTATGGTATATTTCAGGTCTAAAAAAAATAATGAGAAATCAATTAAAATTGACAATATTGTTTTAGATATTAATGACATATATAAAACAAAAAATTTATCATTTTTAATATCTAATGATTATATGAAGTATTTTCAGGGTGTTACAATCTCAAAATATCTTACATGCTCTTCCGGTATGACAACAGGTAAAAATGAATTATTTTTAAGAGATTTAACAACAAATTATATTATTGAAAAATATGATTTTAATATTACTGAAGAAGTTAAAACATATGAAAAAGAATTATTGAGAACTAAATTAGGTAAGATTAGTGCTAATAAATTAAGTGACATTGAAAATAATGTTGTTGAAAATATTTTAAATATTACACCAAAAAATCAACCAAGTATTATTGAAATACCTAACTCTGATTATTTACCGTATAATAAATCAACCGCTTCTGAAATATACGAAATACCCAAAACATATGTTTATTGGAGAAATGATGGTGAAGTTGTAAAATTATTTAAAAAAACAGGTCCTTGGTACTTACATGGGGTTGGTGGTGAAAAGTTCTTTAAAAAAGAAGGGTTAACCTGGAGATTGATATCTAATGACATTAGAGTTAGATATTTACCCCAAGGTTATATTTTAGATAGTGGTTCACCAATTGGTGTTATTAATGAAGGTATTGATAAAGATGAATTATATTTTATTATTGGTTGGTTATTAACACCATTATCTAGTGAAATATTAAAAAATGTGTTAAATCATACTAAAAATATACAAAGTAAAGACATTGAACGCATGCCCTACCCATCTTGGGTTAATAACAATGATAAAAAAATAATTATTGATTATGTTAAAGAGTTAATTGATAAGAAAATGAAAGATGAGAATATTGATTTAGATTATAAAAATAAATTAAATAAGTTTTTTATTTTGTAGAATAGAAAAATGTGTTATCTTTGTTAAAAATAAATGACACTATGAAAACTCAAACAAAATACATCTTATTTGTTTTTACTAAACAAGATAATTTAAACGAATTAGTAACATTGGTTGCTGAAGAACTTACACCAATTTCTTATTCCCCTAAGATTAATTATTTCTACGATAATCAATCTATGATATTCACATTTGATTCCCAGGAAGAATTTGGAAATATTAAAGAGTATGTTGACATTCTGTTTGACGACTTAGATATGACATATGTGTTATTACCTTACAACACTGACAATATGTCATACAATACACCTGTTGATGTGTCAAATCATTTATTTGACCTAAATTTACCTGAAGATGTGTCAGGTAATATTGATGCGGGGCGAAAATTGTTACACGATGAATTAACTGACAACGTTATGTCATTTTTCAAAAAGATTGAATTTAATGAAGAAATTGACGAAGAAGATGATGAAGATTTTTTGTTAAAACAAATAAAACCATTACCTTTGACCCTGGACAACATTTTAGATAAAATAAATGATTGCGGGATTTCTTCTCTAACAAACGATGAATTAAATTTATTAAACAAATACTCTAAATAATATATGAAAACTAAAAGCTATTCAATTCCGATTAATCAAGACGAAATAAATATTTATCTTAAAGATATTCGTAAGATAAAAGTTATGACACCTGAACGAGAAAGAGAATTATCAACTCTTATAACCTCTGGTGTTTTAAGTGAAAAAGAAATCCAACAAGTAAATAAAGAACTTTTGGAAGGTAACTTACGATTTGTGATTACGGTGGCTAAACAATATCAAAACCAAGGATTACCATTTCCTGATTTAATCGCTGAAGGTAATTTAGGTCTTATGAAAGCTATTCATAATTTTGACTGGTCAAAAAACTTAAGATTTATCTCCTACGCAGTATGGTGGGTTAAACAATCTATTCTACAATCATTGAATGACAATGCTAGAACCATTAGACTACCGGTTAATGTTGTTCAGGATTTACAAAGAGCGAAAAAAGAGATTGAGAGTAATGGTGGAAAATTATCAGATAAATTTGAAAATCTACCTTCAATGGTTTGTTTAGATACGAACATTAATGAAGATGGTGATACATTAGTTGATATTATTAAAAACGAACAAGCTGATATGCCTGACGCTGTTTTTAACACTGGTGATTTGTTAAAACAAAAATTGATATCTTTATTATGTGTATTGGATGAAAGAGAAAGAACAATAATTGAGGATTATTATGGGTTATCAGGCTCACCAAGGACATTAGAGGATATCGGTGGAGACTTTAATTTAACTAAAGAAAGAGTTAGACAAATCAAAGCTAAAGCACTACGTAGAATTAGAAATAATTCAAAAGATTTATTTGATTATGTATAAGATTAAATGAAAAAATATAGAAACCTTCTATTTATTATGATAGAAGGTTTTTTATTTTTAGTAAAAAAGAAATATTTATGAAAACAATTATTAATTTTATTGATGTATGGGGTAACCGAATAGTATTTTTACTAGTATTGGTTATTTTTATGAAAACTTGCACCACTAATGGGAAAGTTGATAAAGTGACTCAAAGAGTGGATTCTTTAGAGGTAAGACTGATTGAGGGTATTAAGATTGAGGGTTTAAAATCTGAAAAAAGAATGATTCAATCAACAGATAGAAAAATTTTAGATGTTCAAAGACAGACTGAAATAGATAAAGAATTAAACAAACTTATAAATAAATAATGAATTTAATTTGGAAGTGGTTAAAAGAAAACCCGATAAGGTCAATGTTTTTAATACCAATTTTATTGGTTACGGTTATATCCATATCACACGTTGTTGCTTGGTATTCACTATCTAACCCAATCAGTTGGGCGATTTATCTATCTATTGCTATTGAGGCTGCAGCTATGACAGCATTGGTTGCGGCGACTAATAGAATTAAAGGTGGAGTCTGGATAATGTTCGGATTAGTAACTTTAGTTCAAATGATTGGTAATATATTCTTTTCGTACAAAGAAATTGATTCTAATAGTGACTTATTTAAGTCTTGGGTTGAATTAACTAGTCCTATTTGGGAACTATTAGGTTCTGACATCAACGATATTGTATCATTAAAAAGATGGTTAGCGTTTTTAGAAGGTGGTTTATTACCTATAATTTCATTAACTTCCTTACACTTTTTTGTTAAATATGATGAACTTGACCTGGAGAATAAAAAAGTTATAAACGAAATTGTTGAAGAAAAAAAAAATGAATCTGAAGATTTAGAAGATTCTATTAATGAATCAATTGATGTTGAAGTTATGGAATCTGAAGATTTAGAAACTGAAGACGTTATTGAATCTGAAGTGTTAAAACTTGAGAGTAATGTTGAGGAAGTTACAGAAAATGAGGTTCAAGATGTCACCGACACAAATGTCGGAGACATATCTGAAAGTGTTGCTAATGTTGACCTAATCAGTGAAGAACAACAAAGAATAATTGATAATACTAATTTAAGTAATTTAGAATATATTAGAAAAATAGTTGGAATACCAAATCCTGTTGTACAAACTATAGAACCGGAAATTGAAAAAGAAGATGAAATTAATATAGAAGACGAAACTAATGATGGTGAAATTTCAGACGATAAAGTAAGATTAACATATACAAAAAATAGTTAATCATAAATATTTTTAATTCATCACACAATGGTTGAAATAATTAAATATGGTAAATTCCAACCCAAGGGGAAACAAAAGAAAAAGAAACAAATAATTTTAACACACACCTCAAGGAATCTGAATGATTACTTAGCGATGTTGAACAATCGTTATAATGGTAATTATCGTAGGATTCCTAACTATTTAATTACACAAGATGGTAAAGTATTACAATTATTAAACAATAATGAATATTCAAATTATTTCAACGACTTAAATATTGATAAAAATTCAATTATAATCTGTTTAGAGAACTCAGGCTGGTTAGAAAAAGAACCTTTAACCGGTCACTACATTAATTGGATTGGTGATATCTATAAAGGAAATACAATTGATAAAAAATGGAGGGATTATTATTTTTGGCAACCATATAGTGATAAACAAATGAATTCATTGTCAGACTTATGTAAGTCAATTACTAAAGAAACTTCAATAAAAAAACAAGTCATAGGTCATAACACAAAAACAACAGGTGTTGAGAAATATGAAGGGATAGTTACCAAAAGTAATTTCAGTACTCGTTATACTGATGTTAGTCCAGCATTTAACTTTGAAAAATTTACAAAACAAATAGAAAATGAATAACTCACACGATGAAATTAAACAATTACTAAAAGCGTCAAGAACGTTATTGAGTAATGATAAATTAAATGAAGATATTAATACTATTAGAAAACAATATAGTCTTTTAACTGAAGATGAAACTACTAGTAAATTAGATTTAACTAAATCTGTTGAAGATAAAATTGATGACGATACTAAACCTAATGAAGATAAATCTCAAACCTACAGAATTTCAGGTGGTTTATTATCATTACATGGTAAAAATCAAACTGATTTAGAATTAACAACAGATGAAAAATTAGCGTTTCAAGAAACTATGGATGACTTCGTTGGTGAAGTTGCGGATTTAGTAGATTTTAATAAGTTAAACATTTATCCAAACAACGTTGAGTGGTCAGGTAAAATTATTGATGCTGATATTGAATTCTTCTTTTCAATCGGAGAAGAGAATGGTGTTTATATTAATGGTGATATGATAAAAACGGACGATGAGTTTTTAGAGATGATAAATAAGTTAAAAACTTTTTACGAGAAGTTTAAGTCAAAATGGGCAGCTATTTTAGCTGATAGAAAAAAAACAATTAAATAATATGGATAAATTTTTAAAATCTATTGACCTTAAAACTCTAACAATCATAGGTCTAATATTTCTGTTAGTGTTTAATAGAGGTTGTGAAGGTAATGGTAATGTTAAAGGTGGAACTACAGTTGTTGGTGGTAAAACATATAAAAATGTGAGTGAAGTTATTGATACAGTATATGTACCAACAAAACAAACAATATACAAACCGGGTAAAACTATTTATAAAGAAACACCTGTATTTGTAGCTATGCCAAGAGAAATTGACACTACTGCAATATTAAAAGATTTTTATAGTAAAGAAGTTTATAAAGACACTTTAAAGTTAAAAGAAGATTTAGGTTATATATCAGTTATTGATACTATTAGTCAGAATAAAATTATAGGTAGAACTTGGAATTCACAAGTTAATAAGATAATTGTTAAAGAGACTAAAATTGTTAAAAAAATGCCAATTAACCAATTTTATATTGGTGCTGTTGGTGGATTTGATAGAGTTAATATTGTTAATTACGTTGGTCCTACTTTAGTATTGAAGACGAAAAAAGATAAATTATATTCTTTAGGAGTTGGGTACGGAACAAATAAACAGATATCCATTCAAGGTGGTATATTTTGGAGAATAAAATTAGGGAAATAATGGCACTTACTGCGACAGAGAAAAAAGAAATTGAAGTCTTAATTAGAAAAGAAATTAAAGATTTCTTGGGGTCTAATACTGTTCAACAACATGAACAAAAGATTATTGATATGTTATCTAAAGAATTAAAACGAGGTAAACTTGAAGGTGATGTTAAAGACATTGTTATTAAAGTTTTTAGAGAATTCTATAATTTTATGTGGACTCAAAGAGGATATTGGGAACCAAGACTAAAAAACGCTTAAAATGGGAAATTTTACAGATAACTTAAAAAGTGCGATGTCAGACGAAATGAGTAAAGCTGGGGTTTATTCAAAGGGTACTGAAGGTGTTTTAGCTGCTAATGAATTTACAAGAGCTTTAGGTGAAGAAGAAATTACAGGGAAAAAGAATAAAAAAGAACCTATAATAAAAAGACCTATAAAATCAGGTGTTTCGGATAATTTAGTTGGTAAAACTAAAATAAAGAAACCAATAACTAAAATTACTTCATTTACAAAGGGTGAAAATATTGAAGCAACTGGAGCTGGTTCTGGTGGTCAATTTTCAGGTCCATTATTCTCAAGTAAAGAAAATAATGAAGATGTGAAAAAAGTTGAAGCGACTGAAGCAACAGGGTCTGGGTCTTCGGGTTCATATGTAACTCCAGCGGCTTGGGCTAAAACTATGAATAAAAAAGATTGGAGAGGTAAATCTAAACCATTAATCCCTGGTGGTAAATTTGTTCAAGTTAAGTCAAAATGTAAAAAATTTCCATATTGTAACCAAGGTGACATAAAAGCCTTAAAAATATTTGAAAACGAGACTATAAAAAAAGTTATCAGTAAAATCAGTAAGGAACGTAATATAAGTGAGAATGTTATTAAAAGTATTATTGCTTATGAATATGAAAAAAAACATTTAAACGAATAAATCAAAAATAAAAGATATTTATAAATAAAACTAAAATGAAAAAATTAAATACAACTTACTTGGATAATTTAGTAACTAAATTATTAAATGAGACTTTAGAAGAAAAAGCTGATAAACTTGTTTCAAAAATAAATGAACTTGGTGGCCTTGGTTCAGATGATGATTTCTCTGGAGACCAATGGATTGATGTTAATGAATTGGGTGAAGGTGAAGTTGGAGATTTTCCAAAACACCAAGCTTTTGATTATGTTGAGGAAGAAGAAGGTAATGAGGATGAAAGACCTGAATATCTTAAAAAATTGGATGATGAAAGTTGTAAATCTCATATAAAAAATTTTGGGCCTGATGATGAATTTATATCAGAATTTTGTAAATCTGAAATGACTGAAACTTTAAAAGGAAGACAAAAAGTTTTGGATAAAAACAAAAACAATAAGATTGATTCTGAAGACTTTAAGTTATTAAGAAAAGGTGTTAAAAACGAATCTACATGTCCTAAATGTGGTATGGAAGATTGTAAATGTAATCACAAAAAAACAACTAAAGAATCTATTAAATTAACTGAATCTGAAATGGTTAATTTAATTGAAAAAATAATATTAGAACAAAAAACTCAAGACAATATAAAAAGTATTGGAATGGCTAAAGGTTATGACAAATACAACCAAGTTCATAAGAAATCAGGTAAAGAAAATGAGGATAGTCTTAAAGCAACAGCTAAAAAAATGAAAGATTATGTTGCGGCTGGTTCTAAAGGTGAATATACTGAAAGTCCTACTCATTTCCCAAAAGGTAATGGTGAGTTAGCAAAAATGAATAAAAAGGTTTATACGATGTCAGACGCTGGTAAAGAATTTGTTGATGACTTTATGAGGCCTGGTATAGAGAATTTAGATTATGATGAAATTCACCCTAATGATGAATGGATGGAAAAAACTATTGAAGGTTCATCTCAAACAGGTAATAGTTCTGAATATGCTAATGCTGTGAAAACTGATGTTAACTCAAGAATTAATAAAAAGAGAGAAGAAAACAAATTCGCTAAAGCTAAACGAATGGCTTATAACAAATCTAAACAACCTGTTGTTATGGATAAAACTGGTGAAGAATCTGGAAAAGGTATTAATATTAAGACTGAATCTGTTAATAATAAGACTCAAAATAAAATAAATGAAGAATTTGAGAAAATGAAATCATTAATATCTTACAATAGAAAAACACAATAATTTACAATTTATTAAACTTTATTACATTCTCCATATATTTATAACATATATGGAGAATTTTTTTAATTATATAACCAAACCATTAAAACCGGAAGATGTTGATACGTGGTTACGTATTAATAATATCATTCCTGAAAAATTAGAATTATTCTCTGATTTCTCACACTCCTTAAATAATTTGATTTTAGACACTTATTTAGGTGAAACCGATAATCATAATGAAACTAAAATAACTTTATCGGAAAACGACAATATGGGTCATTTTGACTGGTGTTGGAACAAAGTTATCAATAACTTCAGTAAAGAAAATATAGAATTTTATTCCGAGGGTGAACATTACGAATACTTTAACTCATTCTTCAATGAAGTATTTTACAATCAAACTGATACTACAATTAAAACTACAATAGGAAGTTTCTTCAACGATTTATTCAATCTTGACAAATCATTTACCAAATCTGATTTAGATATGATTACCACTATTTACAAAGTTTTAGACAAACATATTAAAAAATAACTTTACATTTAGGGTAATTAAATTTATTGTTGTTTAACAAATAATAAATTAATAAAAACTAAATTAGATGGAAACATTAGAACAAATCAAAGTTTTAACTGAAGAATTATCGGTAAATGTAACTAAATTTTACAAAGGTAATGATAGCGCTGGTACTAGAGCTAGAAAAACTTCACAAGAACTTAAAACTTTACTACAAACATTAAGAACTGAAATTTTAGACGAAAGAAAAAAAATTAAATAATGAACGATATTAATACATTATTTTTATTTGTATTTATTTTTTCGGTGCTTATTGTATTAAGGTCAGTAATCAAGTTAATAAGTTCCCTTTTCCAGGAAATACCTGAAAAATATTCTTTATATTTTGGGGAACTTGTTTATCTTGGTTTATCAGTATCATACATAATAACATACATAATAAAACATTAACTATGAGTTTATATAAAGAATTTTCCGCATTACTACCTTATTTACAATCTGTAAGAAAACTACAGAATTACTTAACATTTGATGTTAGTTTCCCTACAACATGGAAACTACCTAAAAAATATGTTGAAGAAGATAAAGTTATGGAACAAAATTCTAAAGTTGAAAATTATCGTTTATTTTCATTCGTTTCTGAAATAACAGAAGATGGTATTGAAAAAATTTCACAAAACATTCAGAATATTATTAAATATAATTTAGAGAGAGAAGAAAAAGAAGCGTTATTCAACAACAAAGTGGATGAGTTAAAACTTATTTTTGAAAAACAAAACTTAAAGAATTTAAAGAATTTAAAATTTGATTTAATTAATAGTTTAAATATTGAATTAGAAAATGAGCAAGAAGAACACAAAAGACCTAATGTGGTTGGAGAAAGAGAAGATTAAAGATAACATCCAGTTAGAGACTGAAAAAAAACGATTAATAGAACAACTTAAAACTATGGGTAAAGAAGATATCTTACCCAAACCCCCTAAAAAAATAACACTATGGCAGAAGATAAAGAGAATAGTCTTGGGGTAATTGAAAAAATGGCTTTAATTTCAGATGGTATTGATTCATTATTCCCAAATGGAAAAAGAGTAATTTTACTTGAGTTAGGTAAAGATGAATACCAATCAGTTGTTCAGAACTTTAGAATGGGTGATAGAGGAAGTAAAAAATTCAGTATTGATATATCCGGTACTGAATTTATTTTTGTTTCTGATGAGTTGTTACTTGACGAAAAAGATATTCTTTTGAAAACCCCCTCTGAACCAAAAGGTCGTATAAGTACTTTCTTTGGATGGTTGAGGAATCGGTTACAAAAATACAGTCGTATTTTTTCTGAGAGAAAAACAAATTAGACATTGTGGTGATAAATCGGCCTGAATCCTTTTCATTTTTAAAAGTAAAAAGATTTAGGTCGTCATCATTTTGGAGGACAATTTTATTGTTCAATTTAGATATCATTTTCAAACCTGGTTTACTCAGGTATTTTTTAATGAACTCTTTGGAGTTCATTTTTTTATTTTGGGACAAATCTAAAAATTGTTCTTCAATTTTATACTTTGATATTTTGGTTATAGAGAAATCTGTATCATCTAAATTAATTTTGATGTTACGACCGTATTCATCTTTTAGGTAGATGGGTGTGAAATCGGGGGTTATTTTCTCAATGAAGGTTAATTCATAATCAGAGTAGAATCCATTTTCATATTGTTTTTCAAATATTACATCATTAGATTCTTTAATTAGGTCATTAAAAAACTCATCACCTCTTTTCCGGGTGATGAATTTCTTAACAACTTTCTTCTTAACTTTATTTTTGAATATAACGATTTGGAAGTTGTATTCAATTTTTTTATTTTCTGATGAATTTGACATATAATTTAATAAATAGGTCACCACTATCAAAAAATCCTTTTGATTTTATCCTCAGTGGTTTTGAGGTATCAAAGTCTGATGGTAATTTTATAGATATATTACCTTTTGGGTGGGGAATGGTGAATGATGGTTTTGATAAATCTTCTAGATTAAAGAATGCGTTATATACCAAGTCATTACCGGATTTCTCAAATCCATTCTCAGGTTGGATATTAACTTTTAGAATTAAGTTACCATACATACCACCATTAAAGTCACCTTTTTCCTGTAATTTTAGGAATTGACCATTATCAATACCGTGAGGTATTTTAATTGATAGTGTTTCAATAACATTTTTAGTTGTTTCACCATGGCATGTTCTACAAGTGTTTTTATAATGAAAACCATTACCTTTACAACTGTTACAAGCTTGCCTTACTATTTGTACGAATATTCCAGTACCCATTCTTTGAATGGTAAATCCTTCTCCGTTACAAACATTACAATTAATTCTTTCACCACCATTACCGTTACAATCGTTACACTTATGTTTTCTATTGTAGGTAATAGTTTTATCGCTACTATTAAAAGATTCTACAGTTCCAATCTGAACATCAATGACGGTATCAGGAACGGTTCTTCTTTGGGTGTTAAACGATTGGTTAAACATTTCCTCAAAAGGGTTAAAACCACCACCGCCCATGTTACCGAATGGGTTTCTTCTTTGATTATCATATTGACTTCGTTTATTTTCATCACCTATCGTATCAAAGGCTACAGAAATTTTCTTAAACATTTCTTCATCACCACCTTTATCTGGGTGATGTTGAATTGCCTTTTTCTTGTAAGCTTTTTTTATTTCTTCTTGGGTTGCATTTTCTGATACACCAATGGTTTCATAGTAATTTTCCACGAAATATTAAAATAAAGCGATTATATCCTTAAATAATTTTATTGAACCATAGATTGCGGCAAATAAAATATAAGACGATAATACAATCATAGACCAATGGGTTGTACTTAAACCTTTTTTACAAGAACTACAACCTTTTTCTTTTGTTGTATTAACTGACTCTGACACATTTATTGGGTCAATAACTTCAAAATTTTTGATATCAGAATCTGGGATTTCAATGATTTTCATAATATTAATATTTTTTAGTTTAATACTTAAATATAGTAATAAATTAAAATAAATCCAACAATTTAGTGTTGATTTTTTTATTTTATAGTTAGTGAGTTTAAATATTTATATTTTTATTAAATATTTATATTTATAATAAAAACAAAACACGATGAATTTTATTAAATTATTATCTAATCTGATAGTAGAGGATTCTAAATTTGATGCTCTATATAACAAATATGTTGAAGTTAAGGACAAGAAAAACCCTGAAATTAAGAAAAAGGGATTGCCTTTTGATATATTTAAAAAATTAATATTCGCTGACCCAACAACAAGAGTTCCTCAAGGTTTTGATATTGATGGTGCTCAAGTAGCAGATATGGATTCTGTTAAAGTTGGTAAATACGCACAATGGATTATTAAAACTTTCGGTAAGTTACCATCACTAGTTGTTGATGTTGAACCTGGAACACCTGAATATAAAGAACAAGTTAAAGAATTGATTAGATTATATTTGGAGGATTTGGACCACTTGAAGATTTTATTGGAGAAATATGATAGATTTAAAGGTAGTTTAGAAAACCCAGAGAAAAAAGACATTAATAAAGTTGATTCAGTTGAAGAATTGATGACTTTACCTGTTGTTATTTCTGATGATGGAGAGACTATTAAATTAGATTTATATCGTGGTAAACAAGTTAGAACAGGTAAAAGCGAGGATTCTAATGACTCAATAAAAGAAAAGTTTAATTTCCCTGGTGCTGAAATATTGGCTGATAATGGTGAATATACTTTAATTAGGATTTCTGATAAAGGACAAATAGGTACTGACGCAACATCTTATTTTGGTGGTTATGAGGGTAAAGCCGCTCGTGGTGAAACTAATTGGTGTACTGCATCAGCTACCCTTCCTTATACAAGACAATACAGACAGGATGGACCAATTTATAATATTATAGCTAATGACCCTAAAGGTCAAGTAGGTGAGATAACCGGATTACCATCTGAAAGATACCAATTCCATTTCCCTAGTAACCAATTTAGAGATAGATTCCAAGAGGGTCAAAGAAATATTGATATTGTTAAATTTATGAATGGTCCGTTTGCGGATTTTAAAGATATATTAGAGAAAGAATTTTTACGACTCGGCACTAGTGTTAATACTAATAATGATGGTAGAAGCTATAGTGGTAGTAAAATAGAAGTTAAATTCCCGGGAAATATGACAATATATGAACAAATATATGGTGTTAGGGGGAATATGGAAGAACAATTTAAGGAATTAATTGATAGTTTACCAAGAGATGTTGTATCATTGGTTATTAAAAACTCAACAAGTTTAGATATAGCTTTAAATATTCCGGATTCAATAGGAGAGTTTAAAAAATTAGAAAGTTTAAGTATTATGAATTTGGTAAAAACATTACCAGATTCAATAGGTAACTTGACGGATTTACAATATTTAACATTGACAGACAACCCTTCAATTGAAAAAATACCTGCAAGTATTGCTAAATTAATAGACTTAGTTTTTATTAATTTACAAAGAAGTAATCGTAATGTAGTAATCCCGAAAGAAGTCAAAGACATATTAGAGGATTCTTCGGATGGTTTTTACGCTGTAAAATAAAATATATAGGTTATTTAAGGTGGTTTTAAACTAAATAGGTTAATTTAGTATTTAGTAAGATTTAATATTGATATTTTTATTAAACCCTTATATTTATAATAAAAACTAAATAAAATGAATTTCATTAAATTATTATCTAATCTGATAGTTGAAGATTCTAAATTTGAGAATCTATATAACAAATACGTTGAGGTTAAAGACAAAAAAAACCCAGAAGTTAAGAAAAAGGGATTACCTTTTGATATATTTAAAAAATTAATATTCGCTGACCCAACAACAAGAGTTCCTCAAGGGTTTGATGTTGATGGTGCTCAAGTAGCGGACATGGATTCTGTTAAAGTTGGTAAATACGTTCAATGGATTATCAACACTTTTGGTAAGTTACCTACAAAAATTACTGATGCTGAACCAGGAACACCTGAATATAAAGAACAAGTTAAAGAATTAGTTAGATTGTATTTAGAAGATTTGGACCACTTGAAAACTTTATTGGAGAAGTATGAAAGGTTTAAAGGTAGTTTACAAGACCCAACTAAAAAAGATATTAATAAAGTTAATTCTGTTGAAGAATTAATGACTTTACCTATCGTTGTTTCAGACGAAGGTGAAACCATAGAGTTAGATTTATATCGTGGTAAAAAAGTTAAAAAAGCTAAAGGAGAAGATTCAACAACTCCAGCTCAAGAAAAGTTTAAATTTCCTGGCGCTGAAATATTAAGAGATAATGGTGAATATACCTTAATAAAAATTGCTGATAAAGGACAAATAGGTTCTGATGCAGCATCTTATTTTGGTGGTTATGATGGTAAAGCTGCGGGTGGTGAAACTAACTGGTGTACGGCAGCTAAAGACTCTAGTTACTCAAAAACTTATAGAAACCAAGGACCTTTATATATTTTTATTGCTAATGACCCTAAAGGACAAGTTGGTGAAAAAACTGGATTACCTTCAGAGAGATACCAATTCCACTTTCCTAGTAACCAATTTAGAGATAGATTTCAAAACAATGGAAATATTGATGTTGTTAAATTTATGAATGGTCCGTTTGCGGATTTTAAAGATTTATTAAAGACTGAATTTTTAAGAATTGGAGGAACTACTAGTGGTGGAGACGGTGGAAGACTTAGTGGTAGTAAAATAGAAATTAAATTTCCTGGGAATGTTTCATTATACGAACAAATATATGGTGTTGAAAAAGATTTACAAGGACAATTCAATGAGATAATTAATACATTACCGGATGATATTGAATCATTGGTGATTAAAAACACTACAAGTATGGATGTTGCTTTAGATATTCCTGAATCTATTGGTAATTATAAAAATTTACAAACTTTAACTCTACTTAATTTGGTTAAAACATTACCTGAGTCAATTGGTAATTTGACAGATTTACAATATTTGATTTTAACCGACAACCCTTCAATTGAAAAAATACCTGCAAGTGTTGCTAAATTACAGGATTTAGTTTTTATTAATTTACAAAGAAGTAACCGTAATGTTGTAATCCCAGCTGAAGTTAAGGAGATGTTAGAAGATTCTTCAGACGGTTTTTACTCTGTAATATAAAACACTTTGATTTCATAATTTTTTTATTTATCTT
>Ga0181352_1000498_pt1 | contig 16728 bp, 25 predicted proteins | sample Fa13VDMLBSN_FD_130103 | JGI IMG/M metagenome (GOLD analysis project Ga0181352, IMG submission 130103) | Freshwater viral communities from Lake Michigan, USA - Fa13.VD.MLB.S.N | ecosystem: Environmental > Aquatic > Freshwater > Lake | place: USA: Michigan | collected 2013-09-23 | reverse complement strand
TTGACGATTCGACCAGCCCACCGGATTGTTCGGGAACTGCCCCCTAGCCTTGCGGCATACCGGCTACCCTTTTCTTCCACGCCCTCAGGTTGAAGTCTTGCTATCGTGTGGAGTACGGATGCCAAGGAGGAAACAAAAAAGCCGGTTACTACTGCCCTCGGTGGAAACCCTTAGGATTTGAACCAAGGGCGAGAGCATGAGTAACCGGCCTTCACTTGTCGCTTTCCACGGCAACGAAATGGAGTGTCTAGGATTTCTGTGGACTTGTCAAGCCCCTACAAACCACTCGGGTTTGATGACCATCAGTTGATAGACGCGGCCTTGTGGCATCTGCTTCCACTGGTTCACTGCGCCCCTGGACACGCCCAGTATCCGAGCCAGTGCAGCTTGAGAACCCGCCCGTTTGATCGCCTCTTCTTTGGTCATCCGTACAGTGTACTCTACATTCACTGGCAATGGGTTAGGGTAAGTCCCTATGAAAAAGTCTTGTGTGGCGTTAAGTTAACTGTACAATCCAACCCCATGCCGCAGCATCCCGCAGCGGTCTTTAAGGAGAGAAGATGAGTATCGAGAACCTTTTGAAACTTGATGTTAGCAAGCGCATTGAGAAGAAAAATAACCTGTCTTACCTGTCTTGGGCTTGGGCCTGGGCTGAAGCACTAAAGGTCGATCCAACGGCCACTTTTAAGGTAGAGACATTCAAGCGCGATCAGTACACCGAAGAACCATTCATGACTCTTCCAGGTGGCACTGCTCTGGTTTGGGTGACTGTCACCATGTTCGGCAAGCCAATGACTTGCCAACTTCCGGTGATGAATCACAAGAACCAAGCCATCTCCAATCCAGATGCTTTTCAAGTAAATACAGCCATCATGCGCTGCATGACTAAGGCGCTTGGCCTTCATGGTCTCGCGTTGTACATCTATGCCGGTGAAGACCTTCCAGAAGGCGCACCATCGCCCAAAGATGTAGAAGACGAGGCTTTTGAAGAGAAGCATCTGGAGGCATTGCGTGAGGCCTCATTAAATGGCATGAGCGCACTGGAGGCTGCATTCAAAGAAATCCCTGTCTCAGCCGCCAAGTCCAGGTTCTGGGCAAAGCACCAAGCCAGCCTGAAAGAAGCTGCCAAGCAGGAGAAAGCAGCATGAAAGAAACCAACACAAACGAAACCTATGCCACATGGCAGTCCAAGTACGGGGACTATGCCAACAGCATGACGCTGCGCGACTATTTTGCTGCCAAGGCGATGCAAGGTGCAGTAGCAAGCTGCACAGCACCCCTATATATTGAGCCATCAATCTGTGCGCCGTGGGCTTACGAAATGGCCGATGCAATGCTGAAAGCGAGGCAGTCAAATGGATGAGCAGCGCACCGACGAGTGGTTCCAGCAGCGTCTGGGGAAAGTCACCGCCAGCAATCTGCATAAGGTTCTTGCCAAGACCAAAACCGGCTACGGTGCTGATCGCGGACACTACATGACCCAGTTAGTTCTAGAGCGCATCACCGGCAACCGAGCAGACGGCTACACCAGTGCGGCAATCCAGTGGGGCATTGAGCAAGAGCAGTTCGCCAGGGCTGCATACGAGGCTTATAGGGGCGTTCTAGTCGAGGAGGTGGGGTTTATCCATCACCCAAACATTGCGATGGCTGGAGCGTCTCCTGATGGCCTTGTAGAGGGTGGCATGGTCGAGATCAAGTGCCCAGAATCCAGGACCTTCCTGGAAGTCATGCTTTCCAGCAATCCGGTGGAGTCAAAGTACTTTGCTCAGATGCAGTGGCAGATGCGCTGCGCTGACCGGCCTTGGTGTGACTATGTTGTATTTGACCCACGGTTTCCACCGAAAGCCCAACTGTTCATCGTTAGGGTAAATCGGGATATTAGGTGGATTGAAGAGGCTGAAACTGAGGTCAAGAAGTTCTTGGCTGAAGTGGATGAAAAAGTGCAAGCGTTGAAACAGAAGATTGGAGAATGAAATGAGTAAAGTTTTGAAAGAGATTACCTGCGTTGTTGGCGACTACAAAAACTCTCAGGGAGAAACCAAGAAACGGTACAGCCGCATTGGCAGCATCATTGACACCAAGAACGGCCCGATGCTCAAGATCGATAGCATCCCGCTCAAAGAGGGTGGCTGGGATGGCTGGGCTTACATCAACAACCCTAAGAAGGAAGAGGAAGAGCGCAAGCCAGTTCGTCAGGCTCCTGACATTGATGACGCAGACCTGCCGTTCTGAACATGAACAGCGCCCGACTCGATAAAAGTGATCGGCTGAACAGGGTGTTGAAGTTGCTGGAAGTTGGCGGTGAATTCAGCACCCTGGACATCATCAGACATGCGAATGTCTGCGCTGTCAACTCAATCATCTCAGAGTTGAGACAAAACGGCATCAACATTGCCTGCCAACGCAAAGGCCCTTACTGGTACTACACACTGGAGAAATCATGAACCATCACACGATGCAAGTCAAAGTCAAAAACGGAGAGCAAAACGTCTTCGTGTCCTTGCTGCAAAACAAGATCCTGCTGTCAATCTACGCCCTCAACGGCAGCATGAACATTTCTCTGGATCAAGGACAAGTCGAAGAGTTGATCGAAGCCCTGGAGCAAACCCAAGCCAAAGTTAAAGAGGTGACAGCATGAAGAAGTTTTTTGCAGCCATTGGAATCGCCCTGGTGACCACCGGAGCCTGGGCATCTTGTTCTACCCATACCTACACCATGAATGGACGTATGGTTACATGTACGACCTGCTGTTATTTTGGCAACTGTACAACCAACTGCTTCTGATCAATGGCCGAAAGCGGATGCTGTGCTCTAGCGACGATCCAAGTGCTCGGCTTCCAAGCAAAGCACAGACGCAGCGAGTAGGCCACCTTTTTATGAACCCATTCGACAAAGACTACAAGGCGCAACTGTCGTTCAGAGACCTAGAGACTGATAGGAAACGCTCTTATCAAGCCTCTAGAGTTCTCAACGACAAGCGCAAGACAGGCGTAGAGCCTTATCCATCACTGGCCTCCAGAGTCGGGGCTTTTGAGGGCATCAATCCTCGCAAGGTAACGGTAGAAATGCCAAAGATGAAGAAGAGTCGCAGATGAACATCGAAGCAAAAGAAATTGACGGTGAGCTTTGGATCAAGGCCTCAGATCACCATAAAGCCCTTAAGGATGCGAAACGCCCTTGGGTTGGACTGACTGACTCTGAAATTGATGAGTGGGACTATGACGTTCGAGATGTCGTCATGGACACTGAAAAGCTGCTCAGGGACAAGAACACATGATCCACAAAGAAATCGTAGAGCTTTGGCGCAAGCACCAGGAGGTACATGAATTCGCCCAGGCAGTCGAGGCTATTGTTCGGGCCGATGAGCGAGAGGCAGTGTGCCGCATCGTTACTGGCCTGTGCATCAGCGACAACAACGCTGAGGAAATCAATCGTGCCATACGAGCAAGGGAGAAAGCATGAAAGAAGACATTATCAAGCTGGCTCAAGAGGCTGGAGCTTATCGACTGGTAGACGCTAATCAAGGATCAATGGTCTGTCTATCTAACGCCACTCTTCAGCGTTTCGCCTCAGTCGTTGCCAACCGCTGTGCCGACATCGCATACGAAGCCGAGCCATACCACTCTGCCGACCTCATCAGAAAGGCTTTTGGAGTAGAAAAATGTTAAGCATCTTAGACCCGAAATTCAGGTATATTCCTGCCGCTGCAACAGACGTACAGCAAACATGGAGAAAATTCGGATGGAGTCCACCCAGTGAAATGCCCCGTTTGCGAAACATGGACGACAGTAGAAAGAACGAGCCAGAGAAACGGGTTGATCTACAGACACAGAAAATGCGGCAACGAGCATGATTTCCACACAGAAGAACGCCCAATCCCAAAAGCAAAGCACGGAGGTGCACGATTTCGCAAGCTGGAAAACCGACCAGTTGATCCGGTTCGCTCACGAATCCCTACAGAAGATCAATGACCTGGAAGATCAAGTCTCCCACATGAGGCAAGATCTGCGCTCTGCTCTACAGGCCTATCGCGCCATAGTGCAAGAGCAAGAGACTCAGAAGGCTCAGAAGGCCTCTACGTCTATCACCTGACCCCTGAACTCTATCTTGTCGTGTGCGTATCGATGCACAAGCTCTGGCCACAAAAGCCTACCATTGTGGATCGTTAGCACAGCAAAGCCCGACCTCCAATTCGCTGGATTGTCTTCCATGTAATCCGTGAATTGGGGGCCGTCAATCTCGGCAAGAGTGCCCGTATCCACACCGAACCTCACGCCGTTGTAGTCAGAAAACGGAGTGACCTTGAGGCTGTGCAAATGGCCCGTAACCACGCTAATTCCAGCGTTGACAGTGTTGTTGTGGGTGGCATGAACGCCGTTCTTGAAGCGGTGCTTGACAACCACCTCGTCTGTTGGCCAGCACGACCAGCAGGGTATCCAGGCAGGGAAGTGATCTGAGAGCTTGAACCCGCCGATGTGCATGAACTCTGGCACTGTGTTGGCCAACCGGTTCTCAAACCTTGCATCGTGGTTCCCAAGTGACCACACCAGCTTTGCACCATTGGCGCTTTGCTCAATTTCTTCCAAAGCCGCTTCACAAGCCTTCAGTTCTTGCACTACACTAGGCTTACTGTCCCACCCTATCCTAGGGTGACGGGATATATTTGCCCCGTCAAAAGCGTCACCATTGTTAATGATAGCTTTTGGCTTCAAGTTCTTGATAGCCCATAGCAGACCTTTATAGGCTGTAGACCTGATCCCAGGCCAGAAGTGGGCATCTGAGAAGACCAGAACGATGCCGTTCTCAATGCCAAGGGCATACCTTGCAGACGAGGATTTGGATGGGCTAAGGTGGTCAAAAGATCTGGTGTGTCGCCTGTCAAGAGTCTCCAGGAGTTGCCCTGTCCTGGCCTCGATGCGCTTTCTACGGGACATGACATTGCGTTCAGCAATGCCCAATACCTTTGCTAACTGTGATGCCGACTTATATTTCTCCCAGAGATCGATGAAATCTCGCTCACTGACTACTGGCTGCGCCATATAAAACCCTCTCAAGCACGTTGATTACTCGATGTTCTGCCGCATCAAGCTGCTCAGGTGTTGCTGCCCTGTCTTGTGCTGTCGAAATCAAGTCGAATAGGAAGACATGTAAACACTCGTGTAGCGCAGTCATCGACAATGACTCGCTGTTGATCTGTGTGGATCCAAAGTCGCCCAACTGGTACGACCCTAGCCTAGCCTGACTGTCGCACTGCACTGCAGCCATTGCGGCCTTCACAGGCTTGCTGCTGCGCTCTAAGCGCCAATCCATTAGATTCAGTGTTTGTTGCCAGTGTTTGACATACTCGTCAAACTGCTGTGCCTGCTCGTCGCTCGGCTTGTTGACCGACTTAGGCATGAACAACTGGGTCAGTGCTGCAAGCCAACAGGGCTGCTATCCGACAGAAATAGCGCTCGCTCGTCCTTGCGACGTTTGACAAGGCCGGGGAGTTCACGCCCACCGCCCTTTGTCCATTGCATGAATGCATCGGCAGCACCTTCCCAATCGCCCCGGTTGGCCTTCATTCGGATGGTGGAGCGCTGCAGATTACCTAGCCCGAAGTTAAAGGAAATGCTGACCAGAGCGTCAAAAGCGCCTTGGCGGCCAACAACGCCGGGAACAAGTCGAAGAACACCACGTTCAAAACTTGCGACATCAGCCGCGAAGAGATCATCGGTTTCTTTCTTCGACCAGACACGATTGTCCTCCTGCTTGAGCGGCATCTCTTTGCGGATCATTGGCACGGGCTTGTCTTCAGTGCGTGCCATCGGCAGCCTGATCTGCTCCTGATACAGCACATGGCCATACCCAATTGTCCAGATGTGAGCTGGGCACAGGTAGGGGCGGTTGCGGTAACCCTCATACCTGTGCATCAAGTCAGCGCCGACCTTGCTGAGTTTCACTTCTTGTTCCAGTTGCGAGAGCCGAACCAAAAGCCAATTATGCCGCCAAGCATAGCCATTTCATCCGGGCTGAAGATGATGTCCGAGTAGCGCAGCACATCGTCCATACTCTTGATCATGCCAGGATTCGTGTACAGGTAGTAGCACAGGAACAGGTTGATCAGCACCAATTCAATCACGAAGATGTACGTCACCGTCGGACGCACAGTGCCGACGTAGTTGGCAACCCACTGGCTGGCCCTGTCCAGAATCTTCTCGTCGTGCTTGAGCGCGGCTTCCGTCATCTGCGCCTCGGTCTGCATCATGACTTGATCCGTGCGAATCTCCTCGATGCGCTGCTGCGCCGCGTAACCTTGTGCAGCCAGAGCCAACTCTCGCTCGTTTTGCATCCGCGCCAGTGCAAGCTCATGTTTCTGATCGGCCTTGTTCTGAAAGTATTCGAGCAGCTTGGGCAGGCCGCTGATGAGTAGGCCACCGAGGGTAGAGATAAGGGACAGCATTTATTGCTCCTGAGGTTGTTGAACGGCTCCGCGCACACCGCCAGATGTCAAGGCTTGCACAGCATCCCGTGCCCAATCAATGCCGTACTTCTTACCGATCTCGATTGCGGCATTGAGCTTTTGCTGGTCAATGCCTTTCTTAGATGGCTGCACAGCCTGGAAAACCTTAACAGCATCTGATGGGTTCAACAGAAGCTGTTTCAGACGCTCTTCGGTAGCCTCGGATGCCTGCTTTGCCCAGTACTTGCTGAATAGAGATGTAATGCCATAAAAATGGCTTGACACAGGATTTGTAAACCTTGAAATAATTTGTTCAGGCGGTATGCCAGTCAATTGTTCAATCGCAGTCTTAGGAACAGTCTCACCCCTAAAAGAAACCTGCGTGATGTCCCTCGTCAGACGGTCAGCAGTGGTGGCAAAGTCTTGCACTTTCTGTGCATAGGTCGGGCCAAACACGCGATTGAAGACAGCGGCTCTATTCCTGTCAGCCAACATCCCAATAGGGTCTTGAGAGCGAACGATGTCATCCAACATAAACGCCCTGGCAGCATTCACAGAGTCTTTGTCAGCACCATAGCGCCGCATAAACTCATTGGTGAACTTGATGTCACCATACATTTTTCCAACCAATTCTTGGGCGCTGCGTACTCCTTCTTTGCTAATGATTTGATCACCAGCAACACGCTGGAAATCAGCATTGAGACGCGCTCTTGAATCAAGCAAAGTCTGTACATTTTTGGTGGCCGCGTCCAACTCTTCGCGCAACCCTGGCACCATTGAAACGCCACCCTCGTTTTTCTTCAACCATTTGGCTGCAGCCTTTGGGTCAAGCACATCATTCTTGACGGCAGAGGTGGTGAAACTGTCTAGGAATGCAGACCTAACAACAGAAAGACCATCTGGGCCTGTGGCCGCCAGGAACTCCGACACATTTGATTTGTTGCCAATCAGGGCAGGCGCAATCTGCTCAACAAATTTCTTGCGGTCAATAGCAGCCAAAGTGGCAGAGTCAAATGGCAAGCCTACCTTTTGGAAATAGGATTTGTCAGCCTGACGATATGCATTTACAAAATCAGGATCTAGGCTATCAATATGGCCAGACACCCGTGACTTCAATTCAGACAGCAATCGAATGTCAGAAGGCTCACTAGTCTTAGACAACTGTTTGTTGATCTCTCGCTTGAGCGAATCAAGATCCTCGATGGATGCGGGAGTAAATTCACGGCCACCAGGACGCATTGACACGCCTTCTGCCGTCAGAATAGGACTAGGTTCTACGCTAACAGGCCTGAATCGCTGCAGAACTTTCCCGTAAATTGTCGGGAAGGTCTTGAAGACATCAGAGGCACGTTCGCCAGCAACGAAGTTGTAGATGTCATCTACAGAACCAGCAGGCAACTCCAGGTTCTTGGATTTAGCAATGTTGAACGCCTCCGTATACAGCGGTTTAACCTCTGCATAGGCAGCGCGTTCCTTCTTCTCCACAAGATTTGCAACACGCTGACCAAATGCATTGGGATCGATAGATTGCCCTTGATAAGCATCAGCAATCTGCTCGTCCAAAGACCTCACGCGCCGCGCTTGAACCCTGGCAAGATCTGGAGCAGCCACATTCACGGTGACTTTAGACGGATCTCCAAAAAGCCTGATCTGGTTTTGAGCAAGTGCAAGTTTTGCGGCCTCGTACTGAGCGCCGTACTGTGCCCTGAACACAGGATCTCTGGATGCCAGATTTTGGACGAAAGAATCAATCACCGGATTGTTGGCCAGCAAAGCTGATACCGGGAGCCTAACTGCTGCTGCACCGGGTGCCCTCAATGAAACACCTTCCTGAGCCTTAGCAGCGTCTGTCAGCGTCTTCATGAAGTTGGGGTCAGCCTGACCGGCAGCAATGAAGATATTGCTGATGCGGTTGTCAACGTCCTTCAGAAGCTCATCTTCAGGAACAGTACCGCGAATCTTTTCCCATTGGCTCTTGACTACATCCAAGCCTTTTGCACCCAAAGCACCCGCACGAGGTACGTTGCTCAATGCATAGGCAGCGCCGCCACCTCCAATGATGCTGCCAGCGACCCTGCCAGTAGTCTCAGACCCGATCTTAGCTCCACCATATTCTCCTGCCATTCCTCCAGCTTCTGCACCAGTTGCAACCACAGCCTGTTCAGCAGGGCGCAAGACTGCTTGTGCTGGGATGGAAGCACGGCGTATAGCAGCAATCGGTGGGAAGAGATATGTTTCAGGAGAAAACATCCCCTCAACACCAGCAGAAAACAAGCGTTGACCAGTTGTCACAGGACGCACACCAGTAGTGCCCAATGCGCCCATCAATGCCCGTTGCGTTGGCTCTTGTGCCTGTGTAAATGCTTGTGTAGGTGGAATACGACTAGGTTGAGCCTCTGGAGTAAAAAGTTCAGGCAAACCTCTGCCAACAGCACTTTGACCTATAAGGCCACCAAGTCCAGCCACGAAGCTAGGGAAGCCAGACAAACCTCTCCTAGCTGCCTCCATCAGCACAGAACCAGTAGGAGGTGCTGGTCGAGACTCAACCGGAGCCTCTCCAGACAGCATCATCAATGTTTCATTTGACAATGACCCCAAGTTGTTATTGGCAATAGCCTCAAGCTCGGCAGTGGAAAGTTTGCTGAGATCTACTGCCATGTTACCTTCCTCCAGCTTGACGACGACGCTCAAGTTCTGCTCTTGCTTGATCTGCTAATGAACCAGCACCAGCACCAGCAGCACTCAGTTGCGGAAAGCTCAAAGCTCTTTCCACTGCAGCGGCATCATAACCAGGAGTGCTGAGTGCAATATTACGCTGCACATCGACTTCTGCTCGCGCTTTCCTATCGGAAACAGTGCGGATTGCATTCAATGTCGCTTTGATTTTGTTTTGAGTGTCCAGTGATGGAGTGCCAGTAAACAAACGTGAGGTTGCATCATACAGCCCACCAAGCAACGATGGATCTCCACCAGCCTGCTCGACATCTCGACGACTCAACTGGCTGTCACCAAGTGCCTTGGCCAACTGTACCCGTGCAGCGTTAAACGAGACAAAGTTGTTTGTCTTGATGGAGTCATCAATAGCTCGTAGTGCTTGATCAGCGGCATCGATAGACTTAAGTTGTGGATCAATCGTTGCTTGAACGCTACGCCTAAAGGCAGGAATATCTGCTAGTGCTCTTACACCAGGAAGCTGGTTTGTGATACTTACTCTCGGTTTTGCAGCCTCAGCATCAACTCGTGCATTGATAACTTTTTGTTCAGCTTGAGTCAGTTGAGCGAATGGTTTACGGAACTGTTCCTGTGCATAAGCCTCTCGCTGTTCACCAAACCTAATCTCACGACCTTGCAAGTTTGCAATGCGTCCTTCAATGTTTGTCAACTCAAAACTATTAGCTTGGGCACCACCAGAAATCAACTCATTCCGCTTAGTAATTAGCTTTTCAATTTCTGTCGGCTTAGATGCTTCGCGGATAGCTTTCAACTCATCTTCCAGTTGCTTGCCTTCCAGTTCTGCATCTTTGACACCAGCAGCACGGGCGCGACGAATTGCTGAGAGCCGTGTTTCGATCTGCGATACCCTAGGAGATGTTTCAGCCCTTGCAGCAGCAGTCTGTGCAGCAGGAGCAGCGGGAGCAGCAGGAGCGGCTTGAACCGCAGATGCAACAGCAGCAGGAGCAGATGGTGTTCCAACGATTGGAGATCGGGGTGCCGTACTTGGGGTCCCATAAGGCCGAATCAACTGCATGCCGTAGAGTGTTTCAATTGATTGCCGGATGCTTTCTGCTCTGTCAAGTTCTTTTTGTCTTGCGTTTGCATCCAAAGGTTCTTTCCCAGCCCACCAAGAAGGTGTTTCACCAGCAGCAAGCTGACTAACCCGGTTGTAAAGATTAATCGCCCTGTTGATAGAGTTGGCCTCATCTTCAGAAACGGCTCTGGTTGGATTGCTAAAAACAGCATCTTTCCTTGGGAACACCGATTCTGCGGCTACAGGCCTATCAACAGGTTGCGCTGCCGGTTGTGCAGCAGCCGATGGAGGCATTGCTGCTTCTACTGGTCCAGCAGTCTGTGCCTGAGCCGGTTGTGCGGGTCCACCCTCACCTCGATATGCCTTAGTAGCTTCAATTAGCTCTGCTTCTTTACGCCTCAAGACCTCCGTTTCAGCCTGTGTTTTACCAGTACTTGCTCTAGAAGACTCAGCCGCTGCCTGATTTTGAGCAATATCAGAAAGAACCTTCATGCGCTGTTGGTACACCTGAGCCAGTTGCATGGCACCAACAGAATCACCAGCCTGTTGCAGAGCTTGAATACCGCGCATCATGGATTGAAGGTCTGTAGGATCAATCTGACGCGCAATAGCATTGCGATTGCTGATCATACGCAGTTGCGGATCTTCACCTCCCAAAGCACGGCCAAATGCGCCACCCAACTGATAACCACCACGGCTAATAGCAAACTGAGCTTGCTGCATAGGTGAAAGTTGTGCGTACTCAAGCGCCATCTTATCCGCTTGCGCGGCTTGTGATCGCTGATACGCCTCTGGAGTAAGGCCAAATAGGGATTGAATGATGTCTGCCATGATTGCCTCTTAGGAACTCAGATCAATAGAAACTTGTCACCGGACCTGGAGCCATGCCTCCTCCACCATAGCCATAAACATTCCCGGCACCATATTGACGCATCGCTTGTTGAGCACCCATGTATGGCTGGAAAGCGCTTGAAACACCTTGTGCGAACATCGGATTGCCACTAAGCCCGGTAAGGAATGTTGCAAATGGGTTGTAGGCATTTACTGCTTGCATTGTCTGTGCTGCACTCATACCGCTTGTGAGCAATGCTTGAGCGCCAGCAGCACTCTTACCTTGAGCACCAATGTCAATGCCAAGTGAAAGAGGTTGCTGTCCCAGAGCTTCCAATCCCTTGGCTTGACCAAGATATGCTTCATATGGAGCCAAAGCAGCAATCTGTCCTTGATAAGCGCCTCGCAGCAAATCAGCACCAGTGCCGAACAAACCAGCACCAAACCGAGTCTGCTCCATGCCAGCCTGTTGTGCCCTAGTAGCCAATTCAGCGTCTTGTTGAGCCAGAGCGTTGTAGTACGCCTCCATCTCAGGAGATGCTGCACCAAGACCAGCAGCGCCACTAGGACGCGCACCAGTAGCACCAATAGCAAGACCTTCACGGCCAGTTTGAAATAGACGATTTTGCAGTTGTGAAAGTTGCCTCTCACGGCCAGGAGCCAGCAGTTCTTGCTGACGAGCCATGTACTGTTGAGCAGCCTGCTGTGGAGTCTCTGCCAGATAGCCTTGCGCCAGCCCAAATAGGCCAGGAGCAGCAGCCATCAGTGGCTGATACATCCCAGGTGCAGCCTCTGCCTGCGTCAAGCCCATGCCCGTCAAGCCCATCAGTCGATCTTGGTAGGCACGAAGCTCAGGCGACAACTCGTAGCCAGCACCCGTTACTCGACCATCTGGGCCAGTCTCAAATGTTGATCGACCAAACCTCGTAGTGATGCCTACTGGTCGGAATCGAGCCTCTTCTGCCGCAAGTTGACCAGCTCTCTCTTGGGCAGCAGCGGAAATACCAGCCGCCTCTGAGGCCGAATCAGCGGCCATCATGCCGCCTACAAGTTGAGTACCACCAACTATTAGGCCAGTTACTGGATTAGGCATGATCAAACTCCTTCATATAGTCCTCAAATTTCTCGCCGTACAACTCCATGACATAGCGAGAAAGTTCCTTCGCACGTTTTGCTGGGTGACAAAGCGTAACAACCATCAAAACAACATCGTAATAACCGGCTCTCCACATGTAAGATCTGGCATCTGCTTCACCATTTCGCTCAGCTTCATCTGAAGCCTGCCACTTCAACACCATCGTTGCTACAACAGGCATCAAACTGTTCGCATTGGCCTGCCAGAACGGATTCTGGCTCATCCCAACCAATGTGTTCCAAATCACAACATCTAGATCATCTCGGCTTACTTCATCTCCATCAGCTACATCATCAAAGACCTGAATCGCATCCCAAAGCATCAACAGCCATTCAGTTGCGGCACCAGGTAGACCAAAGACATTGTTAAAGTTCTCTCTGAGCCACTCTTCGCTTTTCATTGATGATTCCCAGCTATTAGATTACTCGTACAAAATGTTGATGGAGCCAGCGTCGAAGGTGTCAGTGCCGTTGGCTGTAGTAACGCGCACGCGATCAAGTGTGGCAGAAAGAGTTTTACTGCCGCCGAAGAATGTTGTAAGCGCTGCATTTGAATGACCAAAAGTTCCACTTCCAACAAAAGTATTTCCAGAAACCAATTCAAAATGTGCGGAACCATTTCTTATGCTTGCGGAAGTAATGTTTACATTTGTTGGTTCGATTGCCATTCCCGAAGTGTAATTTACAGTTCCCACACCAGACCCTGTAACGGTAGCGGCGTTCAAATACCCCGTAGTTGCTATCCCGCTAGAATCGCCAAGCTGAATCTGAATGTTGCTTGTTCCACTTGTACTCACCCCGCTAAACATCACCGTGATGCGTTTCACCCACGACGGGATACCAATGAAATCAATCGACGTACCAGAGGTGGAGGCCACGGCTGTACCACTCTGGATGCCGTCATAAACGGCCCCGCTGTTGGTCGTTACACCAGCACTACCATTGATTACAACTGACATGACAGCCCCTTGAGTTCATCCAAAGTTGTGCAACCGTCTACCAGATTCGTGATGTCTCGCAGACGCTGTTTTTCAGCCACGATAGCCGATGTGTCTCCACTAGTCTCAAGAGCGCGTTGAAATGCAACATCTTGAGCAACCAGTAACGGCGCACGTTCAGCCCTTAAACGATCCTTCGTGATGGCTTGTGCCTTTGCAAAGTCAATAGTAATCATGCCGTCACCTCTGAAAAGTCAGCAGTCCATGCAGCACGGAATGTGCGGTCAGAAGGAATATCAGAAGCCTCAATGATCTTGAATGGCTTGCCAACAGGCACATCCTTGGCCGCGATCTGCTCAATCGTCAGGCCGCACTCGGCAGCAGGCACGATGACGGACACGCCGCCGTCGTCAGTGGGGTAAATGATGCGTTGGTTCATGGTGGCTCCTGATTAACGGTGGATGGCAATGTTAACCATCTCGGAATCTGCTACAGCAGCGTTTGCTGCGTTTGTCACTTGAATTTTTAACGCTGTTGTTGTAACCGATGTTGCATACGCATCGTTATGTATACGAACGTTTTGACCGCCTGTCCCACCAACTATTTTTGCTGTCCCATTAGCGGAATAATTTGCATCAGGCATCGCCGTTGTAAAGTTCACCGTGTAGTCACCACTACCGTTATCCGTGATGCTCGTCACGTTGAACGAAGCACGAATAGCAACCGTACTTGTGCCATTAAAGTTCACCCAGGCGCGGCAAAAGGTTCCGATCTCAGTGCCAGCACTGTCCTGAACTGTTGGAGGCGTACTGGCAACACCATTTTTAAGAACTAGAGTGCTAGTGCTAGCCGCTTCTAATTTATCTGCGATTACTGTTCCAGCCATGATTAGTTCTCACTCATAAAGGATGTTGATGGAACCGGCATCAAAGGTGTCAGTGCCGTTGACAGTTGTGATGCGAACACGGTCAAGGGTGCCTGAGAGGGCTTGGTTTCCGCCGCCAGTACACATCCTGGTTGTGCCGCTATCTCCAAAACTATGCGACTCAATCCAAGTATTTCCAGTGACGTTTGCAATAATCATATTTCCGCTGTACGCCCGACCAGCGCCCATATCGGCGTCAATTGCAAACCCAGTTGAATATACGGCGACACCCGCCGAGCCACCGTTAACTGTACCGCCAGATACACCAACATACGAAGTGGCGACAACACCTCCAGAAGTCCCCAATCGAACAACAACTACAGATGTTCCGTTCGTACTCACCCCGTTAAACATCACCGTGATGCGTTTGACCCACGACGGGATGCCGGTGAAGTCGATGTTGGTCCCACTGGTCGATGCCTGAGCGGTGGCAGCGATAATGGGTGCTAGCGTCCCAGTAACTGCCACTAGCGTCTGCGTGTTTGATCCAGAGACAGCAGGAGCCGAGACAGTGATCGCTCCTGAAGTGTCGCCAGAGAGAACTAAAGATGCCATGTCTGTCCTTTCAAATGATTACCCAACGCGAGCCAGTTGGTACTGTGACTGCGACAGTGGTTGTGATTGTGGTAGAAGAAACTGTTTGAGATGGCGAGACAACATAAGTTCCAGTTGTTCCCGTTCCAGTGCCAAATCCAGTGACAACCGTACCAGCAGTCACTCCAGTTCCACTAATAAGTGATCCAATGACCAACACACCACCGCCAGTGCTTCCACTAATGGTGAGTGTAGTTCCAGAAATAGCCCCAGTGCCTTCAAAACTTGAGGCCACGGTGATCGGACCAGTAGACATTGCGTTCTTGTTGGCAGAGATAGAGTACTCAATGTTCACAGTCTGTGAGTTCTCATAAAAAACATCATCTCCACCGCCACCAGAAGCTCCACCGCCACCAATTGCTCCCCACGCAGTACCGTTGTATCCCTCAAACTCCGTGTTAGTCGTATTGAAGCGAACTTGGCCAGAAGCTGGAGAACCAGGACGCTGTGCCGTAGAACCCTTTGACAACAACACGGCACCAGTCGATGTAAAGCTGGAGTCTGCTGATGCAGTCAGTGCGGTACCAGAAATCGCACCACTTGCAGTGATGGAGGTGCCAGTAAACGCACCAGTGGCCGTCAATGCTGCTGTAGTAACAGTGCCAGTGAACGTGGGTGATGCTAGATCAGCCTTCGTCGCAATGGCAATCGCAATGTTGTTGTACTCAGTGTCAATCTCTGTGCCTTTGACAATCTTGAGTGGATTGCCAGAAGGAAGAGCGTCTTTAGTCGCAAAGTTGGTGCTTTTGGTGTAGTTGCTCATGCCAATTTCCCATTTTTCGATTGGATCTCAATTTTCTGGATGGACAAAGCAGATCCATTGATTGTTGCTTCATATCCACTCTGTACAAATTTACCAGATCCAGATGTTGGACAACTCAATTCTTGAATAAGAATGCCGTTAGAGTATTGAGCAATATTGTATTCACCAATGTTATATTCTGAAATGCCTTGTGTAGGTATCAATACATTTGCTGATTGATATGCAGATGTAAAGTCAAAAGACCATTTTACAGTGACAAATTGGTTGGTCCCGCCAATCACTGTAACTTTGATTTTTTTCAGGATAGACGTAACAGTCTGCTCATTGAGATCGGCATAGTTGGTGTAGTACATCATTCGATATGATGCCGTATCATCCAAGTAGGCATCGTACTTACCGATGTAGCCAGTCTTGCCAACCAAAATATCGCCGTTTCTCCTGGCAAGCAATGCCGTAGGCTCTATCGCGTCCCATGATGTGACCCTAAACGATCCGTCTTGAAGCTGTTGGCGCGTATCAAAACAGTACACACCCTTTACAGATGGGAACGTCAGCAAATAGAACGCATCTTTTTCAGAATAGACAGACTTGATGTTCGCAAGTGTCTCGCCATTGATGATCGTTATGAGGTCGTTTCTGACATTCTTAGACAAGTCGCCAAGCGGTGCAGACTTCTCAATGATAGTCCTGGCAAACGACCTAACACCAGAGTTGGACAAAAACAGCACATCTTTGCCCGTGGTCTGAATCGTATCCCGTGCGATACATCCAATCCCGCCTACAGTGTCGCTCAGGCTCATCGTAGAGGGCGTAGTGGCATTTTGATAGACCAGGATCTGCCGTTTGCCAAAGATGATTAGGAAGCCGTTGTGGGCAGCAAGACCTTGGATCTCATCAGGGCCATTGGGCCAGATCCTATCGACATTGAGAGAGCCAGCCGTGCCGGTAGACCACACATGGCCTGCCAAAAGATCAGAGAAGTAGACCGTGTTCTTTACGGTGGATGTATTGGCTACCCACAACCGTCCAAAAGCCGACAGAGCGATGTTGGCACTTGGGACTGTGGCAACATAACCGCTTTTTTCACTTACGCGACGATAGGTTGTAGTGCTAACAGCGGGGTCATAGATTAGCGGATCATGGCCCGTTTGGAAGAAATAGGTGATCCCATTGAGAGAGGAGCAAGACCAATTGCTAGCAGTGATCGTAGGAGCCGTCCCACCCCCCCCGTAGGTCAATTCCACGACAGCATTAGAGCCATCGAGCTTGAACAGCTTGTTATTGCCTGCGAACAATACAGTCAGCGTGCCGTCAGACTGCACAAGCTCATGGATCACGCCAACAGGATTAGCC
>Ga0181352_1000497_pt1 | contig 16732 bp, 1 predicted proteins | sample Fa13VDMLBSN_FD_130103 | JGI IMG/M metagenome (GOLD analysis project Ga0181352, IMG submission 130103) | Freshwater viral communities from Lake Michigan, USA - Fa13.VD.MLB.S.N | ecosystem: Environmental > Aquatic > Freshwater > Lake | place: USA: Michigan | collected 2013-09-23 | reverse complement strand
TACAGTTACAGGTTTACGTTGTACTAATGCTTCATACTTACCTTGATGCAATCCTAATTGGTAAGCATCTACATATTGTCCTGGCTTTAATACTGCTGTACCTTTTGGGTTCAGTAAGTTCTTTAACCAGTGTGTACCTGGATTAGTTGTGCAAGAGAATATCTGTTGCATTGGGCCATTGATTAAATACATCTGATCATCAAACTTATTCTTCTCATTAGCTTTAGACCTGATACCTACAATATGTAGGGTTGGCCATTGATAACCGAATCCAGCAAATTCTGCTTCTAGTTCTGTGTAAGTATACTTTTTCATATAACTAAGATATTAATTAATTTCTCTTATTATCTATTCCTTGCTCATAAGAATTACCAAATGTCAAGTTACTAAGCAATATATCAAAGATACTTTGCTGAGCTTTCTTCTTCTCAATTTGTACAAAGTTCTTAATATATAATCCTGGTTCTACGTTGTTACCTGTGATACCGATAGCTTTCATAGCATAGTTGATCATCTTAGACCCACCTTCCTTTTGCCAGCTATATGGACCAATGTCTCTCTTGTAGAATGCAGCATCATCTCCTGCAATTGTAGCAGGTAACATACCTAGAATTTTACTATATGCTTCGAAGGTAGTACCATATACTGCTGAGGTCAATGCTAACTTTTGAGTATAGTCATCCATACCTAGACCCGGCAGCGGAATCCAAGCTTCAGCATCTGCTTTTGTTTTTAGTAAAAGGTATAGGGCATGATTACCTAGCCATCCGCCGAAGTCAAAGTCAGGGTTATCCTCATCTACAAATAGACCAGGTAATGGACCACTTCGCTCTCTGATCTTGTTGAACTTATCATCATCTCCCATATCAAATCCAAATAGTAATCTGATTAAGATAGAGTTGATAAGGATATGAGTCATCTCTGCTACCATACGCATAGTAGATCTTTTCTCCTCCTCTGTCATAAACATAGCACCATTACCTATATTTCTAACATTACGAAGTACACCAGATATAGCTTGAACATAGAATCCCATTTCACTGTCTCCTGTTCCGATATCATATCTTTCTTCAGGGCTCCAGAACTTACCTCTATGAGCAAAACGCTTTAACAAACCTCTAGTAAAATACTTTTGTAGGAATGTGATATAGCGATATGCAACATAACGGTTAGCCTCAGGCTGGTCAAACTTAGCAAATGCTCCTTGGATGTTAGTGATAACTCCTTGCACTCTATTTCTGAATTTTTTGAATTCTTCAGAATTAGATATCTTAAGTTGTTCTAGTTCAGCTAAGTCATTTGACTTTAGTCGGTTAAGTTCTTTGATTCTATCTACACTAACATTATACTTCTTAGAAATCTGATCTAAAGTTTCTCCAGGTAATACATCGTGTACTACTTTCTCGTGTGAGTACTCTAGGTTAATACCATCTTTTAATTTAAGTTGGCCATCTACTTTCTCCCAAGCATCAGCATAATTGATAGTTATATCAACACCATCCACAGTTCTTGTGATTTTCTTATGCTCCATCATTCCCCACAACACAGACAAAGAAGCTTGCATGTCAAGCCATTGACGAGTACTTGTTAACCAAGTCATCTCAGCTGCATCACGTGCAAGTGAACGAGTCAATGATCTACCTAATGTTTTTTCAAAGTATCCTTGAGTAGGATCCATTGCCATAGACACTTGTACATCAAGAGATTTATCTTTTTCATCAGAGTACAAAGAAAAACTTATGTTACTCATAACACCACTGGCTCTTGCTAAACCTCTTTGGTAACTAATTAAGTTAAGATACTTACCTGCAGATGCCTCAATGTTGTTCTGTATTACCGCATCAAAGTAGTTTACAAGGGCGCTGTCAATATTTAAACCGAAGAATCCTAATGATGCTCTCTTAAATAGTTTATTAGTAAGGTTAACAATCCATTTCTGAGATAGTACCCCCGTATTATTTTGACCAAGGAACATCCAGTCATAGAAATTATCTATAGCTTTTGCTCTAACATTCTCACGCTTACCACCTCTATTGAACCACTTACTTCTTGCAATACGCATTTTCTTATTCATTTCCTCAATAGGTTGAATAGCATTGTATTGTCCTGTAAGAGGATCACGCATTGAGTTTTTAATTGCTTTCATGATAGGGTTCATGTCTAGCAACTCCTTTTGTATTTCTAATGAGTAAGCATATCTTAAGATAGTAGAACTAAGCTCGAGAGATACATTCTGATGCTCTAAGTTAGAGATACCACGTACAGGAATTCCATCACGGTCATCATCAAAGAAGTCACCTACTGATAATCTTCTTTCTGTTACAGGTCTTATTCCTTGGTCATAGTCATCCTTAGCCTCCTTAAAGAAATCTCGTGCATTCTGATACCATCTCTTAATAAGATTTTCTTCTTTACCAGTACGGAATCTCTCAACAGATCCTCCAACTAAACCACCCTCAATTCTAAATCTAGGTGCATCAAGATACATCTTAGAACCTTTAGGCTTTTTGTTTTGTGCTTCAAGGTATAACTCCTTAGTAGCTTCAATTAATTCAAATAAAGAAGGATTGTCTTTCTTAATTTCATAGTACTTCTCATTGATAAAAGGACTATCCGCTGGTGCATCTTCTTTAACACGAGGTAGCCATCTGTATTTATTATCTACAGTTTTACCTATAATCTTTTCAGTTCTCCATTTAGGATCTATATAGCTGCTATAATAAGCATCGCTAGGTGCAAATGGAATTGTAACATCATTACCAAATGCGTCTACATAGGTAAGAGTTTCATAGTACTTCTCATCTGTAGGCATTATTTCACGCCATACATTTAAAGGTTCCCATACTTCATATAGCGCATTGGTAACATCATCTTTTTTAGCTGATGTAACGTGGTTCTTAGCAAAGAACTTAGCAAACTTTTTGGAGTTTCTATATAGTTCTTGCTCATCTAAAGTACCATCCTTTTTACCTTGACGTCCTAGTTCATCAATGATATCCTGTCTTTCTAAAAGAATCTCAATACTCTTTCTATTTACAGTTGTACTATTTAGTAAGGCGATGATGCTAGTTGTATCAAGGCCTTCTAGTAATGCGTTAAATGTGTCAAGATACTGATCGGTAACTTGCTTTGTTCTTAGTTGCTCAAGTAATAGTCTGATGTTTCTAAGTGCAAGTTTGTCTGCTTTACTTAGAGGATCACCCGCTTGTCTCTTAGCATCAAGTGCTATCTTTCTATCCATATCCTCTTTACTGATATTATATCTATCACGAGGATTATTTTTGTTATGCTTTAACTTAGAAACAATATCTTCATAGAATGCAGCTTCTTCTTCAGTTAAACCATCATATCTCTTTTCTCTAAACTTCTCTGCATTAATTCTTTGCTGAGCTTCTCTTACTTGATCTAAAATATCATCCGGCACATCATTTCCAAGTAGTTCACCAGTATCTGGATCTCTATATGCCTTGTTTACATTGCGGATAAATATCTCATCATCACTCATAGTTGAGCGACTTGCCTCAGGAATTTTAGAATATATTAATCTTCTTTGTTCAAGAAGCTCATTAACTAAATCATCAAATTCTTTAGTAGTTCTTTTCTTTGTATTTTCAGCAAGGAACTGATCTACTGATTGCTTAAACTCATCACTTGCAGGATCAATATTTTTATTGATTAATCTCTGCATGTAATCAGTAATAGCAGTTTGGAAAGCTCCCTCATTTTTTACTTTAATCTTAAACTGTCTCTTCTCATTCATCCACTCTCTAAGCAGCTTAGCTTTAGTAAGAGGCTTGTTAGTATCTGTGTCTACTTTAGGATCACCATTAAGATACTTGTCTGATGTTAACTCTGATATCTCTCTTAGTAATTGTTTCTTTCTAGTAAGAACCTCGGTGTATGCATTAGGATCATTATAGAATGACTTGTCTAAAGAATTAATCTCTTGCCATTTTGCACTATACTCCTCTCTTGCCTCACGTCCTTCAGCTGTACTATTAATTTTGATATCTGGTTGGTACACTCGCGCATCAAAATCCATGTAGAAGTACTTAAGCTCATACATGAAATTATCTGACTTAGCTTGTCTAAGATTGTCCTTATCTTCTTTCTTACCGCTTTTTTCAGCAATATCAGTAAGCTCTTTAATATTTTTATCTTGAAGTGCTTTGAAGTATCTATAGTTCTTATGCGGAGAAATTATAGTCCATACTGGAAACTTAACTAAGTTACCATTTTTATCAATCTCATAAGACTCATCTAGGAATGTAACAGCTTCTCCATACGCCGCAGGATTTAATGCTTTGTCTAATCCATTCTCACGGAGCTTAGGTCCTATTATCTTATTGAATTTATCTTGGAACTTTGCGGTACGCAAGTCTACATCTGTAAGTCTGTTCTTTACAAACATAGCAATACTTGATACAACGGGATCTTGGTTATGTAAGTAGCTTTCTAGGAAGCTGTTTGCTTGACTACCGTCTCCTAATTTACCTGATAAGATTAAGTCAAACTTCTCAGGTGTTAAACGAATAGCCTCATACTTTGCTTTCCATTCCTCTTGTTGTCTGATGTAACCATCTTTTTTCTTACCATCAGAAGCATCAATTCTCTTTTGCAGAATATCAATAATGTTGGTATACTTCTCATCAATCTCTGCGGCCATCGGCATCAGTTGCTCATATAGAATAGGACCAATAGCAGCTTTGTCCACACGGTTGATTGTCTTATTCAGCTGATCAACTTCATCTTGGATGTTTGATATAAGTGAGTATAGCGGGGAATTAGTCTTAATATATGTGCCGGCAATCTCCGGGTTATCTAACTCCTCTTTAATTACTCGTATATAACCAGTCCAGTAGTTTGCAAATCCTTTGTAGAATGTAAGAGAATACATGGCCTCTACTGACTTCTCAGGAGTAACGGCATCAGCTGCTTTGTTTCTAGCATCTTCATTAATTCTTGTTACGATATTCTGAAGCTTGTATAGGTTAGTTGCAAATACCTCAGCTCTTACTGCAGCCTGGCGCATTTCTTCTTCAACAGTAGCTGCCTCTCGGTAAATCTTATCAGACTGAGCATATAAGTTATTTTGAATTTCTCTAAGCTCGTTGTTACTGAATCTATCTTTAAGTAGGTTAGCAATCTCTTTTGTATAACCGTTGTCTTTTAACTTGCGCAAATAATCTGCCGCCGCGTTATATGTAAAGGTTACCTGTCTCGCAATGGTATTGTTATTTAACTTAAGTAAATCTTCTACAACATCATTACGGTTTTCCATGTAGTCAATTACATCTTCTTCTGTAATGTCTTCTGCGGTAATATCTGCGATCTTTTGATTCAGGAGCATCTCTGCTAACTGATTGATTGTAGTATCTATGTTAAGTTTATCTAGTCTTACTTTCTTGTCAGCAGTAGTAAACAGCTTACGCAAGAACTGTCTAATGCGGTATAGGATATTACCAATAGCCGTCTTAAACTGGGGAGTTTCTATGTTACCTTCTACTCGGTTCTGATATGCTTCAGTCATAGCTTTTACTATAACCTCATCATAAACCTTAGGAGAATCCTCAGACTCATTAGGCTTACTAGCTAGAACTTCGTTATATATAAGCTGTCCTTCTGGTGAAGAAAGTAATTCATCTATTAATGCGTTGTATAGCTTAGGGTTTTTAACACGGAGTGCTTTTACAAATGGGTGAGAGAACTCGTGAAATGCCATCTCAGGGGTAACATTATCACTAACAAAATAAGCAGCTCCATTCCAAAAGAATGCAGGCTGGTTATTATAGGGCTGATTAAGGTCTCTATGTATCTGCTTAGCCTCTTCTATGGTAATGAAGTTAGCTTCAGCGGCACCACCAAGGTTATCTATAAGTTTACCTATAAGGGCTTTAACTTGTTGATTAGGCTTATTAGTAATAAACTCTGAAGCTGTGTTACCAAGACTTGTCTCGTTAGCTTTGAAGTTCTCATACTGTAAGTATAGATCTAGCTCACTAACTACTACGCCACTTCTGTCACGGGTTACTCCCTCACTTAATATGTTGTCTGTACTAAACAAAACTACATACGGACTATCAGAAAACATGGTATAGTCTATACCCTTGTATCCTTTATCTCTAAGGAAGTCATAGAACTTCTCTTGGTTCTGTAATCCTTCAGTGCTGTTATCATAAAGATTGTACTCAACACCAGATTGTTTTTGGAACTCAGTTGTCAGCTGACGGTAGATTTTACTATCACCTGCCAGTGTACCTGCTAAGTCAATTGTAACCTTCCTAACATTAGATCCGTAGTCTTGTGCCTCTGCCATGTCAGTTGTAAAATAATTTACACTGCGGTTATCAAGCTCATTATAACCTTGGAACATTGTCACTGTCTTAACCGGTGTAACAAACTCAGCTGCAATCTCAGGAAAGCGATCTTGGTATTGTAATACCTTAGACATGTCCTCTTGCATGATAGATCTAACAACATCTTCTACTGGGCGAACAGCGCCACCTGATCTAAAGACAGCATCTTTTACGGCCTCAAATAGACCTACACCTTCAGTTTCAGACTTTAATTTTGCCCATTCCGGGCTGCTAGTATCTACTCCGCAATACATATTTATTAAGATTTAAAGCACGTTCTTTGTTCTATAATATCAAGCACCATCTGATCTGTAATATTAGCTGCTGATCGGACATCTGATTCCTCGCTCTTAACTACATTATCAGAGTTTGTATTTACAATACCAAATTGACTCAGGGCTTGAGACAAATATAAGAAAGTTTTAGTGCCGTTAGCCTTAATTTTATTGATAGCTCCTCCTGTAAAGTCACTCGATCCTACCATAGCTTGACCCAATCCCGTTGCTGGTATGAAAATTTTAATTTCTTCTTTCTTATATCCTTTGTCAAGTAACTCTTGGATTCTATTATTGATACGCTCCATATCCTCATTGATCATCTGAACATTAGTATCATAGCTTGCATCTGTGAAAGATGAATCTTTAGTATACTGCATGTTATATGTTCTAATAGGTATTAGGTTATCAGTTTGAACAGAATTTAGAATACCCACTACATTGTTATATGTAGATAAGCTCCATGCTGGATTTGTGGTACCGTTATATAAGAAGATATTTGTCGGAGCTTGGCTCTCGAATACTTTCTTTATATCAGTGGTCACAAGGTTATTAATAGTAAATCTATTACCTTGTTGGAATGTAACAGCATTTTCTTTTACACCCACAGCTTTTGTAGTAGCTTGTTTACCTATCTTACTTAAGGTACTGTCTACCATGTAGTTTCTAAACTGACGGCGCGCCTTAAATGCAGCTTTAGCATTAGCTTGTTGAAACATAGTTAGGTATGCTCTGATAATACTCTTCTTGTTGCTACCACTAGCTGCTTCTACTGCCTCTGCTAATACAGGATTGAAGTTTCCTTTATCTATAAATTGCCATAATGCATTTTCGCCTTTACCAGATATACCAGTTGCAAGTAATACAACAGCCGGTAGTCTGCTAAAGAATTTAGCAATAGCTTCTTTTTCTTGATAAGGGATGTTTAATCTTATGCTCGCAGGATTAGACAGTTCTTTAAAGTTCTGATATAATTTTTCTTTAAGCGCTTTAGAAGGTCTGCGGGTTTTTAAAATAAGTATATTAGATCCTACAGCTAAACCTTTGTTAATTGAAGAAGCTCTTAGTAAATCTACTAAAGGATACATCTCCTGAAGCATAGGGTACTTTAACTTAAGTTGCTCAAATTGCATAGCATAACTAGCTTCACCATTAGGGATACCCTTAAACAACTTACTAATATTGAAAATTTGATCTAAAGCTCTGTCTCTCAAGATCTCCTCATATGTCTCACGCATAGCTGCAGCGCCTTCTTTTTCTGCAGGGATAAGTGCAGGACCTAGATTTTTTCTTAGTTGTTCTAGCTCATTAGCTGTAGCTGCTGCTGCACTTATTATATTAACTTTTTTATAATTTCCTTGAGATAAGAAAGTTCTCATTTGCTGAGCCGCTGGGTTAAGCAAGTAAGGTATTTTTCTTGAATTAAGTATCTCAATAGCTCTCTTAGTTTTAGCACTATCAGCTACTCCGTAAATAATAGAGGCATCTGCAGCTTCAATGTTCAAGCGCAACACATCTTTAGGATCAGCTCCTTTGATACCAATCTCAGCAAGATCATTTAGATCTGTGCCAGTTCCAGTATAACCATCAATCTTGTAGCCAAATTGATCAGCTAGTTCAATTGTAAGTTTTCCAATACCAGCACTTCCGTCGGTAATAAGTGTCTGTACTTCAAGAGGAGCATTTAATGTAAGTGATCTCTGAGCCCTCATCTCTTTCTTTTTCTGAGAAAGTCTTGTCTTAAACTCAGGAGTAGTGATCAATTGATCCACGTCTGTGATAGATCTTAAGATCTCTCTGTTAAGAATAAAGTTTTGGTATTCCTTCTCAGTAGAGAACAAATCAGGACTAATTTTAGCTGTACGTACTTGTTCAGCACTTACATCTTGGGTATGCTGTCTAAGTGTGATATAGTTATTCTTTATAGCATCTTTTGATATATATAGAATACCATTTAATACATATGCGCCAAATGATTTAAGGCCAGCTGCTTCAGCTACAGGTAATTTATTATTTACCGCAAGACCTTTAAATTCTTTTAGGTTATCAATGTCCACATCATTTAGATAGTTTTGAAACAAGAACTGAACATATTGGTTCTTCATCTCATTGATGGTAACCTCCATGTCATCATAGGTAGTCTTGTCGATACCTTGTATTTCTGACCACTCTTCTAAAAGTATGTCATTAAAGTCATTGTCCTCTCTTACACCAAACAATCCGCCAATTAAATCTTGTGCTACATCAGCAATACGGAATGCCGTTATAACAGAATTGTTAATCATATGCTCAAGACCTTCTGCATTAAATCTATTATCGCTAAGCATCCCTTTAGCTAATAACTCTTTCTGCATAGTTGAGAAAAGTCTAGACTCTTTCTTAACATCAAAGTTTGTATTTCTCTTAAGTTCCGCTAGTGCTTTACCAACGTCCTCCATCTCAAAAAAATGGAATAATACAGCATAGTCCTCTGGTCCATATTCTTCAGCTTTGTTTAAGATTTTTCCATTCAGAATATCTTTGTTAAATAGATTACCTATGTTGTAGTTATCTATAAGTTCACGACCAAACGTATAAGTTAGGTTTGATAAACTGTATTTACCTGCACTTTCTTTTTGACCAGTTCTAGGATCAATACTTAAAGGTTCTAACTCTAATGCTTTAAGCAAACCTAAAGGATACTCAAGTACATCTTGGGCATTATTGCTTATCATCATATCTTTTCTAGCCTTTACACGGAAGAAATTAGAATTGCTCGGAGCAATGTTACTTAAGAATGCAAAAGGACTTTTAAGAATAGACATGCGTCTTACATACTCACGCACAATAGGTTGATTAACAAATGCTGCAACATCTTCTAGGGAAACACCAGCTTGAAGCATTGCAATCATAACCGGCGCCACAGTTTTAACACCATTTAAATAGAAGATCCATGCATCCTTTTCTACATCTAACCAACCATTAAGTAATTCTTCAAGCTGATTTACAATCTTCTTATAGTTGTTTTTACCACGTATAGCTGCTAATGATACTACAGGAACACCATCAATCATTAAATAATTATGATCAAACTCAATAGTAAATAAACGCTTTTGTGATCCTTTACCTTGACTTCTGAACTCTCTATTTAAGTATAGGTTAGCTTGATTCATCATGGCATCGCCAGTAATACTTACCGCACCAATACCTAATGACTGGAAACCAACACTGTTCTCAGTTAATTTCTTAATGTTAAATAATACCTCAAATATACGGGTAGGACTATTTGTTTTACCAATAGTACCATCCATACGTACTTTACTATTATAGCTCATTACATGTTGCTCATACTTCTTAGCAATAGGTAATGCGGTCTGAGTTGTAACAGGTCTAACAAAATCTGAGTAAGACATAAGATCAAGCAAACCTTTAAGAGAATTTAAAAACTCATTCTCTACACCTCTTATACCTGTATCAGCCATATAGACTTTTTTATCGACAGCTTGTATTGCAACAGCATATACTTGTCTTTGCTTAGGTTTAAGAGACTCGATACCATCTTCGTCAACTTTGTCAAGTATTTTATTTAAATACTTAATATCAAGTTTAAGGTCCGGTGAGAGTTTTTTCATCTCCTCTATATATTCCTTATTATAACTTTTTCGGAATGTGATATTAGGGAAATAACTAACCTGCTTATCGGTATCAAAGTCAGTACCTGATTTACCAACAACCTCCATAGGTAAAACTATGATAGGTCCTGCACTTTCATCAAGGAACTCATATACTTGCAAGTACTCAATAAAGTTTTCTTTGGCAGTCGGGATACGCACAGTAACTATAGTAATAAGATCCTCGTACTTTTCTAACCAATCTTTTTCTCTTATTAATTGGTTAACAGCTTGAATTGGAGTAAGAGGTACTTCACTCTCATCTATTCTCTTTTTAGTTTCATCCATCATGAGTAACTTCTTAAAGTCACCATGCATGCTTATCTTAGTTCCTGCTTTTGTAACACGCCCATCCTCTGTAATATTATAGAATGGTAAGTCACCAGTACCTAGGTACTTTAATCTTTCTTCTTCAGTAGCATATCTTAACTTTTTCTCTGCATAGTTTCTAGTGAAACCCGAGTTACTCACTTGCACCAATTGATCACCCTTGATCTTAGGTTTAATGAGTGACTTATTAATCATGCTCATTAAAAGTTTTTCTATATCATCTGCACCAAAGCTCAAGCTTAAGTCACTATTGATCTTACCAGTTACAGGATTATATGATATATCATTTATGATATGACTAGGTAGCCCTAATACAGATAGTTGTTTCTTTAAGAAATCAACCATCCCTAAATTATTTTTAATCTTCTTACCATCCTCATCTACCTGATTAAATCTTTGATACAGTTTTTCTGTATTAGCAGATACAAGAGATAACAATGCTTTTTTATAACGGTTAACAGCTACATACTTTGGTGACTTCTCATTTTTCTCTGCTTCCGATAAACTATTCCAAGCCTCAATTTTCTCAATCGGTGTTCCAGAAAATTGAAAATCTGTTGGCACACCATACTCATCCATGTTATTAATAATGGCCTTTCTCATCTGAGTTGCCAGATTGGTCTTGCCTTTATATTTATCGGAGATCTCGGCTTGTTTCTTAAAGTACTGTAAGAATAAAGTGTTAGGTGTAAATCTGTAGTTCTCATCAACAATAGCAAGTTCTCTCTCTTCTATATTAGAATAGAATAGATCGGTTTTACCATTATTAGTAAAGTGCATTAACTTACTTCCTGACTCATATGTAGCAATGTCCATATTCTGCTCTACCATTTTATTGTGTAGAACATTTAACTCTGTACCTTCAATGACATTTGGGATCAATGGGAAAATCTCAAACTTAAGAAGTCCATTTAATGGTAATCCGGTTCCTGATAAAGGTCCGTCATATTGCATCTTAAGCACAGGAAACATCTGAAGAAGATCAGAGTTAGTTTGAGTAACGTACTCTTTCTTAAGAATCTTTTTATAAAGTGCTTCTTGCTCAGGGCTCCATTGGTCAAGTTGATCACATAAACCTCTATAGAAATCAAATGCAGCCCAACCTTGACCATCTCCTTCTTTCATGTTACCATAAGCCTCATCTACCATCTCGGTAATTTCAGATATAAGCCCTTCTCTCATAGCTGCTTTATCTTCTTCCGTAGCTTCTTGATATACATCCAGCGCTTCAAGAGCTGCTAAATCATCCTTTAATATACTATTTAATATTACGTCATAGTATATTGATTTAATCTTAGCTTCTTTAAGAACTGCAAATGTTGCTTGTTCACTAAATGCTTTTATAATAGCTGGCTCTTTACCTTGATAGGTTACACCATTGTAAGTATAGTTAGCAAACCATGGTGAATCTACGTATGGCTTACTTAAAAATTCATTTAAATAATCAATACGCTCCTTACTAAGGATTGGAAACTTACCTGCTGATTGTGCTGGAGCATTACGCTTATGGAATTCATCTTTTGGATTGTTGAATTGTGCAACGTCACCATGTACAATAATGGTAGTTTCTATATAATGTATAAGTGAGTTTATAGCATAGGTCAATACTGCAGCCTGAAATGCGTCGGTATCCGAAACCTCAGATCTTATACCATTTGTAATAGCCTCATTTCTAACTGTGTTAATAACGTTAGGATCAACAAAGGGTGATTCATCAGGATATAACTTCATAATATCTCCAGTAAGAGCATTACTTATGTTGCTATACTGTCTGATTAAATAGCTTCTAATATCTTTTGTTATATTATCGGCAATCTTACTACCTTCTTCAGACTCTCTGAAAGCCAGGTTTCCCATAAGCTGCTGTAAGTCATTACCAGCTAAACTAAGTACTTGTGTCTTTGTTTCTTCAGTGAAGATGTCATCAAATAGACTAAACTTAGTTCCTCTGTCGTAGAATGAGTCTTTACCATCATTAGCAAGAGCTTCAGGAGAATTTGGATTTTCTAGTAGCCAATGGATTCTATCTAGTTCAGCAGCTGCGTAACCTATAAAAATTTCAACAGCTCTATTCATACCTCTTCCTTTAACTGCAGAATTACTAATAAAGTCAGCTGGGGAAATGTAAAACTTTCTAGTGTTTGATTTTAAAATAAGAGACGTAGGCTTACCAGCAGCACGAGTACCTTCACTAACACCCTTTAATAATACAGTTATAAAGTCTTGTTGAAGTTTACTATAATCATCAAGGTCAATATTTGCAAGACCTTCTCCCACACCATCTTTAATGATTGCTGTTCCTCCTAGTAATGTAATATCAATTCTAGCTTTCTCATCAGTAAAAGCAGATGCGCTCTTTCTCTCACCCTCAATACTATTAAAGTTAAAGAGGTCATTCATAAGAACTAATCTCTTAACCCACGGATTTCTTCTATAGTCAAACTCATTAAGGTATGGTTGGCTTACAGTCTCACCGTAGGTATCATACTTGTTTAATCCACGTATCTTAACTGTAGCTGTACTATTTCTCATGAATTCAGATTGAGCATTTCCATCAGGACGCAATGCCATAAAATCAGATCTGTCTTCTGTATACTTGAGGTGTAAGCTTTGGATGTTTTTATATATAGTAGCTAGACTCTTTCCGTCTTTCTGTTTTGGATTAACAATAGAGTCTATGCTTGAGACAAACTTTACATTGTTGTCAATCAAGAACTGAAGGTTGTTCAAAAAGTCTTTAACGCGGCCAGTATTAAAACGACCACTGCTTTGTAGTCTTTCTCTTACCTGAGGTTTATTAATAATATTAATCCCCAATGCATGGAAAAACTCAATCTCACGTCCTATGTAATTGTTTTTGAATTCATCTAATACAGCTTGTACATCAAGTTGATTAGGTGCTCCAACACTTTCTTTAATGTATGGGTGATTTTTAACTTGTTGGAAGTAATCATCCCAGTCTCTAGCTGCTGCCTTAGAGCTACTAGATGCTACTCCAAATACAGCGCCTGCAGATGAATTGATTTCTTTGTCATTATCGTCCTTCTCTGTAATCAACTCAATAGTAAGAGACTCAATTGGAGTTCTTATATAGTTAAAGTCAGTTACAAAGCTAGCCCACATTTTAGATACCCAAGGATTTCTAGTATCAGGGTCACCTAGTTTTTTCAAAAGTTGAAATAAGAATGGGAAGTCTGCAGCTTGACTAGCTAACTGTGATCTAAATACAGACTCACTTGGATCCAAGTTATTTAATACTTGAGATAGTTTGTTCCATACATAATCAAAATCAACAAGCTTGTCAAAGCCTAAATAATCTTTCTCGTACTCATATTCAGTTTCTCCAGTCTGAGCATTAACTTTAGGATCTTCATACTTCTGAGTCTTATAGTTGTATTTTGGTTGAAGAAGACTCTCTACTAAATAAATAGTTCTAGCATGAGCTTGCTCAAAGATACTGTTCTCATTACCTGTAAGGTCATAAGTCTTATTTTTCTCAGCCACAAAAACAGTCTCATCTAGATCATCTTCTTGATCTAGCATTTTCTGATATGCTAAGAATGTTCCGCTATCCTCATATTGCTTAACAAAACCATAGGTATCCGACATATTATCAACATCACCAAAGTTGTCAATAGTAGTTTTAAGAATATAAATCTGATGCTCTAGAGTAGCAAGTTTCATTTGATACTCATCGTATCTCGGATTGGTAACATCAAGATTAAGATCTTTTATCGCTTTATACTCATTAGCAACAGCGTTAAGTCTTTTTGTAAATGCATTTTTAACAAACTTGTAAGTCTCTTTCTTAGAGTCTATAAGTAATTTTTGCGTGTAAGCACTTGTATTGGCATCGGCATTAAGCTTATCAATGAGTCGTGATATAATAGAGTTAGCGGATTGCATAACCATTTCCGTCTCTGAATCATTTAAAACAGCATCACCAGTTGCTGAAACAATACTCTTTGCAAGTATCTCTGAAGATATATTTGCACTATCTGCTGTGTATCTAGAGATATCACCAAGAGCAAGCTTTTGGAAAATCTCATTAATCAACGGTAATGATGTATCATAAGTAAGTACATCCTTATATGTGGCACCTCTTCTAAAGAGCTTCTGAATAAAATCAAAGATCTTTCTAAAGATGCTACGAGCAGCTTTACGCTTAATCTCCATCTTACCATTAGAGATCATGTAAGCACGGAACTCTTCTGCCAAGTACTCATCTAATTCTCTTTCTGTAGCTTCTCCAAATGTTTTAGTCTGACCTTTATACGTAGTGAAGGTCTCATTTGCTTTATTAGTAGCAAGCTCTCTGTATAAACTAGTTCTTTGTTTATTTGTCAAGAACTTTTGAGTAAATCCGTGGTAAGCTTCGTGAAAAATATCAATCTTGTCTGAGCCAGCATATAGATTTATCGCATCTCTGGTCCATGTTGCAACTGCTTTAGAGTTGACAACACTGAATAATACATTTATTTTAAAGTGTTTATCCAAACCTGATTGCTTATACCACTCCTCTACTAATTCAACTTGCTCTTTAAATTCTTCTTCTGATGCGAATTCATTTTTGTTAAGCACCTTTTGAGCAAATGCTTTCTCAAGACCTTTGCGCTTGATCTGGTTAAACAAATCATCATCATCCTCAATGCTGTCATCAGCAGGACTAAAGAAATCAGGTATTGCATTAAAGTCAATACTGCTAGTTTCTACAGCTGGTTGTTCACCTATCTTGATATTTTGACTAGGGTTAATGCTGTATGTAATATAAGGGTTCTTACCTCTAATTTTACCATCAGAATCGGTTGAAGCCTGTACGCTAAAGTTATCCTTAATCCACTCGCTGTAATCTAAGTTTGTAGGAACAACTGCATAGCGTCCTGTACCATCATCTTGCAGGGTATAGTCAAAAAACTGAGCAGGATCTACAAGTTTTTTCTTATCAATATTAAGGATGATCTTATTTCCATTTCTTACTGGAGTAGTTAGATATTTTCTAATAGCTGCTATTGTATCAGCCTTAGTTAAAGTCTGTTTACCTGAAGCACCTAGAGTTACATTATACTGATCATCCTCTACTTTAACGACAGAAAACTCATTAGGCATTGTGTAAATAAAGTTCTTTATCAGTCTTTGTCTCTCATATGTTTTAGCAGTCTGAGACTCTGGATCATTCTGATAATAGATATCTTCAACCAAGGTATTGATAATCAAATCAACATATTTATCAGGAATACCATAGTTAAATAAGTCAACGCTTCTGTTGTTTCTTAAAACTAATTCAGCATTAGATACTCTATTCAATTGACGTACCTCTACAGTTCTAACTATAAATGGTTGACCATCTAAATTAATATCACGTAAAGGTGTAACCTTTTGGATTTTTGTATCGATAAAACCTTCAGAAACTCCAGTAATATCATTTACAATAAATCCATCAAAATTGGTATTAAGGTAAGTATCTATCTTTTCAGCAAGAGCTGCTTCAGCAGCATATCTATCTTTAAACAAGATCTCTTCTGCAGATAATTCTTCATCTGTAACAGTTTGTCCTTGTAGTTCTTTATTATAAATGTATCTTTTAAGATGGCTTTTTGTAGCCTCTGCTAAAGATTGGTGTGTTTGTCTAAGTGTATTATTATACTGAGTCTGTACTTTTCTAAATCTATAGTAAATGGGCTTACCTTTTTCTTTAGATGTTAGGTTGTACTTCTCATCAAAGTACAAAGTTTCACCATTAGCGTTAGTAATTATTTGAACTTTATCAAAGTTATTTACATATTCACGAGAAGAAAAATTCTCATATCTGAAATTACTAGGTATAAATTCTAATTGCCTAGTTGTTAGGTAAATTGGTACAGATGTCCCAGGTAAATAAACTTTACCATCTACTGTATTAGCATAAGGTATCGCTGATGCAATATGACTAATAAAACCAGCATAGAATTTTTTAGAGATATCTTCTTTTTCTAAACGCTCTGGACGACCATTAATATTCTCAGTATAGATCATCTCGGTATTCATCATGGTACTAAGCACTGTAAACGGCTTAGCCTCATATGTAATTGCAGCTTTGATTAAAGCTACATAATCATTGGTGATACCTTTCTCTTGAAATGTT
>Ga0181352_1000496_pt1 | contig 16759 bp, 39 predicted proteins | sample Fa13VDMLBSN_FD_130103 | JGI IMG/M metagenome (GOLD analysis project Ga0181352, IMG submission 130103) | Freshwater viral communities from Lake Michigan, USA - Fa13.VD.MLB.S.N | ecosystem: Environmental > Aquatic > Freshwater > Lake | place: USA: Michigan | collected 2013-09-23 | reverse complement strand
CTGCCCGGTTGCCGGTGATGTCGATGCCCGGCGGCGGTGCGGGCAGGCTGACGAAATCGCCTGACATGCGGTATTCCTGATCCGCGCGAATTGGGGCGGAAATGCAGACCCTCGTCTTTTCGGTCATGTCACGCCATCCCCAATGCGGATTTGTACATTGCCAAGATCGCCTCTTCCTCGGCAATCTGGTCCGGCGTGCGCTTGCGCAGAGCGATCAGCCGGCGCATGACCTTGGTGTCATATCCTCGCCCGCGCGCCTCGGCCATGACTTCCTTCTGCGCGTCGGTCAGGTCGTCCTTCTCGGCTTCGAGTTGCTCCCACCGCTCGATGAACTGGCTCAGTTCGGCGGCGGTGACGGTGTAGGCTTCATCGGTCATTGGATTTCCCCTTTGGTTTGTGCAGCGGCCAGCACCATGCTAGCCGCGCGTTTCATCGCATCGCCGCGCGCAGTATCATCTGGTCGCTGTATTCCTCGCGCGCCACAATCGCGGCTTCCCGCTGCGCCTCGTACATTTCATCCCGATCCGACCAAAGCCCGCCGTCCTCGTCCCTGATCGCCTCGGCCCGTAGAATGATCACCTCGTCCTTGGTGACGCAGTGTGCGTCCACGCAGGGCCTGCAGCACAGGCCGCCAAACTTTTCGCGCATGGCCTCGGAGTGATCCCAAAAGTCCGTCGTGTCCATGTCGTCGATGTGATTGGTCTCGTCACCGCAGCAGTGGCACTTGTGCTTGGTGGTCATTTCATTTCCCCCGGCCTATGGCCGCAAGCCGTAAACTTGGATACTGCGCCGCAAGTGCCGCAGCCGCAGCCGGTATGACAGCGGCATACATGTCCTTGCCTTCGCCGCTGGCCTTGGCGACAAACGCATCCACCGTGCCCCGGAAGCACCCGGCCCGGATCAGCACCCGACCGTCTCCCACGATGATCTGCACCTGACGGCCAGATCCGTCCACGTTCGACAGACAAAGGATGCGGGCGTTTGTGGTGCCCTCAATCGTGGTCCCGTCGCCGAACGTGTTCCCGTTGCCGAACGTGGTCCGGTTGCCGAACGTGGTCCGGTTGCCGAACGTGGTCCGGTTGCCGAACGTGGTCCCGTCGCCGAACTTGGTCCCGTCGCCGAACGTGGTCCCGTCGCCGAACGTGGTCCCGTCGCCGAACTTGGTCCCGTCGCCGAACTTGGTCCAGTTGCCGAACTTGGTCCAGTTGCCGAACGTGGTCCGGTCTGGAAACTCCATCTCCGCGCGCAGGTCCGCGCCGTCCGGGTAAACCCGCCAGCCGTTGGTGTCCGTCGTGTAGATCGTCGTCATTCCGCGCCCTCCATCTTTGCCAGATCATCCTTGCACCGCGCATTGTTACTGTCAACAGGAAATGCGCGGCGCAACGTCATGACTGCGCAACCCGGTATTCGTTCGGCTTGTTCTGGCTCGTGCGGCGCTTCTGCAAAACGCCGGCATCAGCCATGTTCCCGCAGACCAGCCGCACATAGTCCTGATCGTGAATGATCAGCGCCGTCTCCATGATTTCCCTAACCGATGCCCATTCCTGGCACCCCGCTTCGATCTGCGCGCGCAGCGGGCCGGGGATCTTCTTCACCGTCGTTGGCCAGCCGTCTTTGGCATCGCCGCGCCGATGGCCAGCCTCGGCCAACATGCTCCAGCGCACCGCGTTCTGGAAAGCGTCCAGCAGCGACGGGGGAACGCTCACCCGAAACGCCTGCGACAATTGCTCTTTTGAAAACCTGATCATTCCCCGTCCCCTTCGCTGTTTTTGTCAACCCGCATAATCGCCGCGACCACCGCCCCGATTGGGCTGGCCGACCGCACCGTCTCCACCATTTCCCCGCCGTCCAGCACCCACTCTGGCACTTGGCCCATAGACTTCGCCAGTTCCGCCACGGGCGCGCCGTATTGCATCGCCAGAGACAAGGCGACACAGGCATCGCCGATGGTGGCCAGCATCTGGCCCTTGGCCTCGCCTGCAAACACCTCAAGCGGCTGGCCGGTGATGGGGTCGATCCCAACCGTGACCGTGAATGCCTGCCCCTGCCATTCGACCTGGCATGTGATTGATGGGCGGCGCGCTGGCAGACGGCGGCGATGCGGCTCCATGTTGGCCGATGCGTCTTTCATTCCGCACCAACAACAAATTCGTTATATGCCGCCAACACCGCGTTAGCCCAAGCCATCGCGCCCGATGATCCTTTGCCCGACGCGCTCGCTAAATCCTCCAAATAATTCTTCGATGTCACCCACGCCACCCAAGCATTGTCGTTGTCATATTCCACCGTCCCGAGATTTTGCAAAACCCAACCCGGCAATAATTCTCGGTGCAAATCCTGCGCGGCGTCCAGCGATCCGCCCATTGCGCGGCTCAGCGTTTCAATCACGTCCTCTCCTCCACATCCCCGCGCGCGCTCGGCGCCAAGCCGCTGGCCGCCCGCGATGCTCGCAACGCAATCATGCGCGGATCATCGTCTGGCAGGCCGCGCGTCCAATCGTCGACCGGCTTTGGCGCGGCCAGTCGCTCCATTTCCCCGATATTCCGCGCCATGGGAAACTGCTGAACCGCCCGCAACCGATCTTCGGTCATGCCGGCCCCTGCCATGATCCGGGCGCGGGCTTCATCCGTCACCACGTCCTTTCTTGCAGCATCCCGTTCCCGCGCCGCCGCCGCCTGATTTGCCGCGCGCCGAGCGATCTCCTTGGCAATCGGCTCCAACTCGCGATCCACCAGAATGACAATCTCGCCAGGTGTTGGCCTGCGACCGCCACTCCTGACCCATGCGTCAAACGCCCGCTGAACCGCCCATTGCGGCTTGCCGGCCAGCGCCCGCACAAATTCCTCGCGCACCCCGGCTTTCGTCTCAGCGTCAAAATCCGGGTCATAGTACAGGCCCAGCACGGAGTTCACGCGCTTGAGCGTGGCGCCCTCATCGCTAGGCGAACGGATCGCGGCTTGCAACGTCGAGTTTGACTGTTCCCGCACTGAGACCATCGGCGAGTTGGTGAATCGCGCGGCCGAAAGCCGCCCCTTCGCGCTGTCTGACGCCGCCCCTATTTCCGTTCCCATTTCCGCGCTCCTTCGCTGATCTGATCCAATTCCGCCATGTCGCCTGCCAGTCCAGTTTCGTCGCATCCTTGCCCGCCTTGGCAAGCCAGTAGTCTTTGAACCTGTCCGCCTGCACCCGCACCGCATCCCGGTCCATGCCTTCCGAGATTGCCCATTCGCCCCACTCCATCGGCAAAAACCAGTCTGCTGCCAGCCGAGACGCGCGCGCGCCCCTCTTCTCTGCTGACGGTTCTATGATGGTTACTGATGGTTCGGGTGCATCTGCTGCGGGGTTTCGCGCATCTGCTGCGGGGTTTATGTCGTTAAAAACGGGGTTTTTCAAACGGGGTTTTTCAAACGGGGTTTCTGCTGCGGGGTTTATGGTGATCATGTACAGCGTGGAATTACCCCTGCCGCCGCCCATTCTCACCCTCAACTGCCCGTCCGACTTTAGCCGCTTCAGCGCCGTTTGCACGGCCCGCTCCCCCAGCCCCGTCCTTTGGCACAACCGCGCGATTGACGGATAGCACGTTCCGTCCTCGCCCGCGTGATCGGCCAGCGCCAAAAGCACAAGCCGATCTGTCGGCCCAAGCGTCAGGCTTTCAAAAACTGCCGCCATTATTCTAATGCTCATTTCGCCCTCATCACGGGCAGGACTTGCATTCGGGCACCACCCCGATTATACATGGTCCTGCGGTTCACAACGCCACCATAGCCGTCACCACGGCGAAAAGCAAGGCCTCGGGGAAACTCGGGGCCTTGCGCTTTCAGCCCAATTGATCGGCCAGCATCATGGCCCTATCGTGCCGCTGTTGTCGTGAGCGCCCGTTTCGCCGTGATTTCCAGGCCCCGCGTCACCTTGAGGCACGGCGCGGGGCCGCCCCTGAAGGCGCCCCTTCGCTTCATCAATCCCGTTCTGCACCGACGATGTATCGCGCCCGCCGAAATAGGCGCCAATCTGGCCGATGGTAAAACCGGCCTCGCGCATCAGCAGCATCGCCTCATGGCGCGGCCATGCGCACGCCCGGCTGCGATCACGGCCCCGAAGATCTTCCACAATCAGCCCGTGGCGCTCGGCCACCGCCTTCGTGATTGCCCCCATGGACACAGAAAACGAATAGGCATCCGTTCCGATGGTGCGGCTTTGTTCCAGCCGCAGCATCCGCGCCTCCAGCCGCTCTATCCGCTCGGCCATATCCTCAAGCACTCCCATGCATCACCCGCCCACGTTCCACTGCGCCAACTGCGCCTGCACTTCATCAATCGACCTGACCACGGCGACAAGCTGGCCGAGCGCGCGCAGATGATCGTGAACGTCCTGCTGCGCCGGGGTCAGTCTGCCACCCGGCGCCTTCACCTCAAAGAACATCGTCAGACCACCCCCCGCAATAACCATGATGTCGGGGAAACCCGGCACCATGCCGTTCGTCTTGGCCTTGGCGATCTGCCGGGCCACCGCATCGCCCTGCAAGCCCATCTCGTTGGCACTGTGATGGATCAGCGCCTTGGGAAACCGCAGGCGAAGGTACGCCAGGATGGAGCGATGTATTGGTCCTTCGATATCACGATTGCCCATTTGCCAATTCCATCAGCCGGTGCTTGACCTTGCGCAACCGGGCCTCAAGCACCGATGCCAGCTTGTTCTGGCGCAGATCGCGGGCGTGCCGCGCTTTGTCCGTCAGTATGACGCCCTCGATCATCAGGGCAAGCACGGGGTCGCGGGTCATGGTGCATCCTCATAATGAACCGACCGCGCCATGGCGATCAACATATCCCGAAACTCTGGCGGCGTTCCGATGCGATGGTGACTGTCCTTGCCACCGCCCTTGAACGCCAATTCACCGGCGCGCCTGCAATAGGCCATCCCATACTTTGCGACCACCTCGGGCGGAAATGACGGCTCAGTTTTCCCCCACCGCAATTCCGGCAGATCGGTATTGACCGCATAGAGCCATGTCGGCTTGCGAGCATAATGGCCATATTGGCCCTGCTCGACACAGCACGTCCAGCCATCGGCGTCTGCCCTGATCCACCCGCCAGTGCGAGGCGGCTTGTTCAAACCAAAGTACGCCCACGCGTGACTGCCTTCGGGGTGCTCCAGAACGCCGCCCCATCGCCGCACAGCGTTCAAGGCAGCCATAAAACACCCGCCGTCGTCGCCTTTAACCTTGCGCTCGCCTTTGCGCTTGATCCACAGCGGCTGGCCAGCCCAGAACCTGCCCCACCGCTGGCAAGGCGGATGCGCCACGACAGGCCACGGCCCGGCATATTGGCGCGCGTCTCGCGCCTCGTCCAACGGGTCCACGCCGTCAAGCCCGTAATAACTGCCGGCCGTTTCCACATACAAAGCTGCAATCATCGTGCCCTCACGGCGTTAAGAAAAAGCCCTGCGACCGAAGCCGCAGGGAGTTGTCCAGCCTAGAGCAGAGACAGGCTGGCAGGGAGGTCAGGTTGCCGCGCGCTTGGCAAGACGCTCTTTCTTGCGCCTCACCAGATGCGCCGCATAGGCTTGCTCCAACTGATCCAGCGTGATCGGGCTTCCGGCAGCGGCCATGGCCTTCATAATCGCGCCGTTGTACCTGGGGTGAATGCCGCCGTGACGATACCAGCCGTAGCAGGTCTCATACTTGACGCCGGTAGCCCTGGCCAGTTGAGCGGGTTCGGGAAAGGTTGTTTTGATGTGTTCCATGGGGTCAAGATACACAACGCCAGGCGCGATGCAAGAAAAATGTTGCGCCGTGCATTATGCGGTTGACCATGGCCTAGCGCCGTGCAATGGTTCGGCATGGATAACCGAGGGGAAACCGCATGAGCCTTGACGAATATCGCGCGTTCATTGCATCCCGCGCCGGACAGACAGCCAAGCGCGGCTTTGATGCCGGGCCGATCAACAGCGCCGCGAAAACCCATCAAGATGCGGTCATTCGGTTTGCGCTGGAAATGGGCCAGTCGGCTGCCTTCCTGGACACCGGCCTAGGCAAATCTTTCATCGAACTGGAATTTGCCCGCCAGTGCGCCGAGGAAACCCGCAAGCCATCGCTCATTCTCACGCCGCTGGCCGTTGGTGGCCAGATGGTCCGCGAGGGGCGCAAGTTTGGCATTGATACCCGGCAGATCAAGGATCAGTCCGAAGTCGGCACGGGGATCATGGTGGCCAACTATGAGCGCCTGCCCCGCCTTGACCCGTCGTCTTTTGGCGCGGTCATTCTGGACGAAAGCAGCATTCTCAAAAGCTACGCCGGGCGCACGCGAGCGATGATCCAAGACGCCTTCGCCGCGACCCGTTACAAATTGGCCGGCACGGCTACGCCCAGCCCAAATGATCATACGGAGCTCGGCAATCATGCCGAGTTTCTCGGCGTCATGCGCCAGCAGGAAATGCTGAGCAAGTGGTTCATCAACGATACATCCACCGCTTCGCAGGATTGGCGGCTCAAGGGTCACGCGCAGGCCGCTTTCTGGCAATGGGTCGCGTCATGGGCGCGATGCGCAACCCTGCCGTCCGATCTTGGCGGCGACGATGCCGGCTATCTTTTGCCGCCCATTGACGAGCATCTGCACAAGGTTGCGGCGGATCGGATGCAGGACGTTGGCGACGGCATGTTGTTTCGCATTCCTGAAATGAGCGCGACCAGCTTTCACGCCGAAAAGCGCCTGACGCTGCATGCCCGCTGCAATCTGGCCGCCGATCTGGCGCGTCACGATAAGCCCGTGACGGTCTGGTGCGAGACAAACGAGGAAAGCGCGCTGTTGACCACGATGATACCGGACGCCATTGAAGTGCATGGCTCGCTGGACCCCGACGAAAAAGAGCGCCGATTGCTCGGGTTCGCAGATGGTCAGTATCGCGTAATCGTCACCAAGCCGAAGCTGGCCGGGTTTGGCGTCAACTGGCAGCATTGTGCGCACGCCATCTTTGCATCTGTCAGTTTCAGCTATGAGCAGCATTACCAAGCCAAGCGGCGCTCGCATCGGTTCGGCCAGCTTTCGGCTGTTCGCAACGATATCGTGATCAGCGATACCGAGGCGTCAATCTGGGCGATCATCAACACGAAGTCGGCCAAGCACGACGAAATGAAGCGCCGAATGGCCGATGCCATGCGGGGCGCGCAGACCACCACGACGCGGCGCGCGGTCTATAACCGTCCGCTGGATTTGGCATTCCCCGAATGGATCAGGAGCAGCAAGTGAAGCAACCCGAATACGCCGGCGCCGGATGGGCGATCCACAATTCCGATTGCATCGAGGGCATGTGGGCCATGCCGGAAAACTCGATTGACTGCACGATCTTTTCGCCGCCTTTTGGGGATTTGTTTGTGTACTCTGACAGCGAGCGCGACCTTGGGAATGCTGGCACCGGGCCGGCGTTCATGAACCAATACGCATTCTTTGCCGAGGCCCTGACCCGCGTCATGAAGCCTGGGCGCATGGTTTGTGTTCATTGCACCGATCTGCCGATGCGCAAAGGGCGCGACGGCGCTATCGGGCTGCAAGACTTCTCCGGGGATCTGATCAAGGCTCATACATCGGCCGGCCTGATTTATCACGGGCGCAGCACGATCTGGAAAGACCCCGTGGTTGAAATGCAGCGGACCAAGGCGCTCGGCTTGCTGTACAAACAAATCCGCAAGGATAGCGCCATGAACCTCGTCGGGATGCCCGACTACATGCTGTTCTTTCGCAAGGACGGTGACAATTCCGACCGGATCGAACACTGCGCGCCGGGCGACACGAAAGAGGCGACCAAGATCGCCCGCAAGTGGCTCGCTGAAATGTACCGGCTCGGGCTGGCGTCTGCCACGCCGTCCGATGATGCCATCGCGGCGCTGATCCCGCATGTTGAATTTGACGTGTACGAGTGGCAGAAGCTGGCCAGTCCGGTCTGGATGGATATTCAGCAGGGCAATGTGCTGAACCGGATGAAGGGTCAGGACGACGAGCGTCACGTCTGCCCGCTGCAACTGGACACAATCGAGCGGTGCCTGCGCCTGTATTCCAAGCCCGGCGATGTTGTCATGGACCCGTTCAACGGGATCGGCAGCACCGGCTATCAGGCGGTCAAGATGTTTCGGCGCTATCTCGGGTTTGAGTTGAAGCCCGAGTATGCCAAGCAGGCGCAAAAGAACCTTGCCGAAGCAGAAGCATCCGTTGGCGATCTATTCGCTTGACGCAATCCTTGCGCCGTGCAATGGTTGGACATGGATAACACAGGAGGAATGAATGACCGAACACAAGGAGCAAAACCCGTGACGCCCAGTATCAACATCTACGCCCACCGCGCTGCGGAGCTTGTTTGCACTTCCTTTTCACCCAACAACTCCATGGGCGTCACGCTTGAACTCAATCAGCAGACCATCACGGTTTATGATCTGCCGGTGGAAAAGGCGCTGGCCCTCGCGATGCTGTTTGCCGACGCATACACGTTTGTGCCGCTGGGCGGCGGGACGTTTGTCAAGCTGCTTGAACACATGGCAGACCCGGACAGGACCGGGCCACTGGCGGGCTTTCCGGCCCCGGTTTCCACGAGCAACGAGGGATGAATGCAATGACCGATGACATCACCAACGATCTGCACCACGATGCATCTATCTCGCTGCCGCTGCGCCGCGCCAGCATTTTCGCGGCTCTTGCCAAAGCGCGCGGAGAATACCCCCAGATCGTCAAAAACCGCGTTGCGACGATCAAGAGCGACAAGGCGCAATACAGTTACAAGTATGCCGACCTGTCTGATGTGTTCGGCGCCATTGATCCTGTCTTGGCCGAGAACGGCTTGACGGTGATCCAGTTCCCGGATGGAAACGCCGTCGTCACCCTGATCGGACATGAGAGCGGCGAAAGCATTCAGGGCATGTGGCCGATCAAGCCATTGCCGCGCGGCGACATCAGCAACGCGCAGGGTTTTCAGGCCGCTGTGCAGGTGGCCAAGCGATATGCTCTGACGGCCATGCTCGGCGTGTCGACCGAAGAGACGGTGGAAGGCGATGTTACGCGCAAACTGGCCAACATCGTCGATCCGATCAACGAGCGGTTTGAAGTCGGCGATGGCGTCAGGATGCCGAAGGGCGCCAAATTCGCGCAGGATATGACGCCACGGCAGAAAGCCGAGGAAGCCAAGAGGGCTATTTCCGTTCAATTTTCCGAGGCCAAAACTGGCAAAGGCATTTCCGGGGCATGGGACCGCAATGCGGTGTTTATTGATCTTTTGGCCGAGCGTCACGATGATCTGTACCAAGATTTGGTGGACGAATTTCAGGCGCGCATGGACGCGCAAACCCCCGCAGCGGATGAGGTGGAATAATGGCAGGAAGCGTCAACCACGTTATTCTGCTCGGGCGGCTGGGCAAAGATCCCGAAGCGCGCTCGTTCCCGAACGGCGGCAAGCTCGTCAGCTTCACGCTGGCCACGTCCGAAAGCTGGCGCGACAAGGCCTCGGGCGAGCGCAAGGAGCGCACCGAATGGCACCAAGTCTCGATCACAAACGAGGCGCTGGCCAAGATCGCAGAGCAATACCTGCGCAAGGGATCGATGGTTTACGTCGAGGGCCAGCTTCAAACCCGCAAGTGGCAGGACCAGTCCGGCAATGACCGCTACACCACCGAGGTTTGCTTGCGCCCGTTTGCCGGCTCACTCACGCTGCTGGACAAGCGCCAGGACGATGATCGCGGCGATGGGCGCTCGGACTATGCCGCGCCAGCGCCGGGCGGGGCTCCGGCCGGTGGCGGGTATGGCGATTACAGCGACGAAATCCCCTTTGCGCCGGAGTGGCGGCTATGACGGATCGCGACGGTCTGCAAAAGATCATGGACGCGCCGGGATTTGGCACGGGCCGCGCATTCCGCGACCGAAAGGCGCAGGAAAATGAGGTGATAGCGTTGCTGCCAGATCGCGCGTGGATGGCGCCGGTCATGGCCTCGCCAGAATGCGCGCGAAACTGGCTGGTTGCCTCGTTCGGCAATAGCGGTGACGATGGCCAAGACTGGTATGTTGTCACCGATCACGTCCGCGCGAGCAACCTTGGCGATGCGACGTTTCCGATTGACGCAAGATCGGATGCCCGTGCTGTGGCCGCCCTATGCAACGCCTGGAGGATGGGGCTGCTTGTGCTGCGGGATGACATAGGCAAGTCATGACATCGCGCATTCTCCGCACCGATCACGAGCGCGCGGCATGGATGGCGTTCCTGGCCGCGCAGGCGTTGCCCATGACCGTTTCGGCGGTCAAAGGCGCTAAGCGGTCCCTGCCGCAGAACAGCACCGCTGCGAAATGGTATTCCGAAATCGCCGCCGAAACCGGCGATACCGCGATTGCCGTCAAGGCGCTCTGCAAGCACCAGTTTGGCCTGCTGATCATGCAGCGGGATAACCCGGCATGGGTCGCGGAGTGGGAACCGCTCTACGCGCCTCTGCCGTACCAGATGCGGTTGAAGGTGTTCGAGGTGATCCCGCTCACCAGCAAGTTCACGACGCGCCAGATGGCGGAATACATGACCGCCATGCAGAAAACCTACACCGCGCAGGGTATTTGGCTAACCGATCCTGACGCGCGGAAATATCAACAGGCGGATTGGCGCTAGATGCCCGACCTCAGCGGACGCGGCCCACTCGGCCCCAAGCCGCAGAAGGCTGCGAAGAAGCCCCGCAAGCGCATACCGGCGCGCTCGAAAAAGCGGGTGGCATATCTTGCCAGTGATGCGCGACAAGCCGGCCTGCGACACATGGCGCGCGTGAAGGTTTGCCCGTGCCTTGTCTGCGGCGCGCGCCCTGTCGAGGTTCACCACATGCCCGGCCCGCGCGATGACATGCGGGTTATAGCCCTTTGCCCGCGCCACCATCGGCGCGAGTTCGGCCCCGGCGCGTTTCACTATTCGCCGAAAGCGTTTTATGCGACGCATGGATCGGCAGAGGAATTGCTGGCCAGGCAACGGGCACTGCTTGAGTAGAGCGCGGCGACCGGAACGTATCCAGCCCTTGGATATGGCCGCCGATCAGCACCAGCGGACTGACGCCGCGCTCTGAGCCAAACATACGCATTTTTGCCGCCGATGCAACATGAAGTGCTTGACAAGTGAACATGTCGCGCCTTAGTGTGGTCCTATCGGAAACCAAGAGGCAACACATGTTTTCACTCACTGAAAAACAGGCCGGCGTCAAGGCGTTCATTGTCAAGTACATGGCAGACCACGGCGGCCTTGCGCCGAACTACGCCGAAATCGCGGCAGCTACCGGCCAGAAATCCAAGGGCGGCGTTCATCGCATTCTGATCGGGCTTGAGGAGCGCGGTCACATTCGCCGCATCAAGGGCGCGGCGCGGGCGATTGAAATCATCGGTGGCGAACATGCCCAAAGATGAAACCTACGCCCAGCGCCTCGGCCTGCGCATGGCCGTGGTTTATGAGGCCGGCTATCTCGAAGCGGCGCTGAACCACTCCATGGGGCTGGATCGCGACCAAGTGCGCGCCATGCTGAACCGGCTCAACGCCGCGCTGGACGAGGCTGGCGCGCCATGAGCGGCACCATTCGCCAGTGGATCGCAGACGCCGTTGCGGTCGCGTGCCTGTTCGGCGGCGGCTACATGCTTTGGATGATGCTGTACGGGCTTGGGTTTTGAGCCGTGCCGATCATCAATGAACAAGCACAAGGAGAGATGCAATGAGCAACTGTTCTCTGCGCGTTTCGCGGTATTGTCTGGCAAATCCCTTGGACCCTGCCCGTCCTTCCGGCGACTTTCTTCGCGTTGGCGCGGTCGACATTGGTGCCTTTCGCGATCTTGTCGATGCGGAGTTCCAACGGGCCAATGGCCGCGCCTACGACATGCGCCCCATGTGGTACACGGGCAGCCCTTACGGCGCTGAGATTTTGGAACTGGCGCGGATGGTCCGCGGTGACAATATTGCACGCCCGCCGCTCGGCCCACAAAATATATCATAGGGGAAATGAAATGAACCACGAAGCCCGCACAGATCAACTTCGGCGCATTGCGGCGGCCGAGCGGCGCGATCCGGTGGATAACGCCTTTCTCGCTTTCGTCGCGCTGACCGAAGAGCAAAAACTCGCCTTTGTGGCGAAGTACGCTGAACACGTCCGCGACCGCGATTATAACCGGCACGTCAAGCTTACCGCGACCGTCCACAATCCCGGAGAAGTGAAATGACCTACTGGACCGTTCTCTGGATCACCATCATCAGCGGCCCGCTGGACGGGACCATCACCGGCCTCGTCTATCGCAGCGAGGCGGAATGCCGGGCGGCTCACCAGATCGTCGCCAAGACGCTGGGCGATGCCTATGACTACCAGATCAAGTGTGAACCGGGCACCCTGCCGAGCGGATCGGCGCGGCCCAAGGCAAGACCGGAGGAAGGAAAATGACCGACCTTATTCGACGCGAGGAGGCGATTTGCCAAGTGGCATCTGTTTCCATAATCGACGGCATGGCAACGCCCCAAGAGAGCGCCGGCGCCATAACCTTTCGTCACGGGGCTATCGAGGCGCTCCGCGCCATGCCCGCCGCCCCCGACCCCCGCGATGAGGTGATCCGGCGGCTGCGAGAGGCGCTGATGTTCTACGCGGACGCGAAAAATTACGAAGGCGTCAGTTTCACCGACATATGCGGCGGCTGCTCAAGGTGGAGCCCGCCGAAAATCAATCAGACCACGGACAACGGCAACATCGCCCGTGCCGCCCTCGCCTTTGCAAAGGAGCAACCGAAATGACCATGCCCACCCCCTACCCTGATGCAATCTGCCTCGCCTGCGGAACGAAACATGGCCGCCGAGAGGTTGGCGCCGCGACATGGACCGTGGGCACCTGCGACATTTGCGGCCGAGTGGATATGCTCACTGAGCCGAGGGACTTCGGCCACTTGAAACCGACATGGAAGGAGGGGAAGAAATGATCCGAACCTACATCATCGAGCATCGCGGCAGAACCCACACTTGGGCGCTACTCATCCACCGAACCGAAGAGGCCGCCGCTGACATGCGCGCGGACGGGATCGAACTCCACGAGGTGGCCAACACCGTTCCGCTCTGGGCCGCGAACCTCGGCCTTGCCAGGCTCTGGTGCTTCACGCAGGACGTTTGGACCTGGCCCGGCAACTGGAGGCGGAAATGACCCGGCTTGACGATCCATACGACGAGGGAGCTGCCGCCAGTTTGACCGGGGAGCCAAGGTCCGCTAACCCTTACGCTGACAGCACCGACCGTTTCGCTTGGGAAGCTTGGGACATGGGCTGGCACCGTGCGTCGGCTCGTCTTGCCTCCTGCCCGCCCTGCACCAACTCTTGCAACCAAGGGCGATCCTGCCCGAACCGCCGCAAGCGCAGCCTTGGCGATCTATGGGCCGCGATCAGGCGGCTGCTGAAAGGAGAGACGAAATGACCAAGAACGACATCTTCGGGCTGGCCTTCGTCCTGTCTCCGATCATTATAGTCCTGCTCCTCATTCCCGCGGTTGCCGGGAATGAGACCAAGCGGATCGTTGCCTGCATCGAGGCCAGGATGGAGTGGATCGACGGCGACTGCGTGAATGAGGCTGGGGAATGACCAGCGACGAAAAATCTCGCATCGAAAAGGCCCTCGCAGACTTCACGCGCGATGCTGTAGCCTCTGCGGAAGCGGCCCAGCTTGCTCTCGCCAAGACCGGCATTTTCACCAGCGACGGGCTGATTACCCCTGAATATGGCGGCGATGTCGACAGGCTCCACGAGACCAAGGACGCGACATATTCTGAAAGGAGAGACGAAATGAACACGCTCTGGCCGCCCGGTGTCAACATGAGCGGGGCTGAGGCAATTGCCTTTCGCGCCTGCATCCAGCACGACAACCACAACAACACCATGATCCTGGACCGCACGCTACATGAGGCAAATTACGCTCTGGCGTGCCTGCAAAGTCGTGCTTGCTTGGAGATCAAGGCTATCGGCGACGATATTCGAAAGGCTTTGAAAGAATGACCCGCCTCGCCATTCTCGCCCTGCTCCTGCTGCCAGCCTGCGACAAGGTTGCGCACCTCGGGGCAGGCTTCATCATCGGCGGGGCCGTCACCGATGCCACCGAAAGCCGCCCCTTGGGGTGCCTGGCCTCGATCATCGTCGGGGCGGCCAAGGAAGCCATTGGCGGGGTTCCAGATCCGCTGGACTTCTTGGCCACCATGGCCGGGGGATGCCTGCCGCTGGACGTGTAGCCGCGCTACTCCCAGCAGCCTTGCGCCCGGCCAAACTCGGCATGGGCGATCACCGCCCGAAGAAACTGCGGATCATTCGCCGCCAGCCACTCCACCGCAGCACGCGCGCCCGTGATCGGGCGCCAGCCCGCGCACTCACTGCTCGGGCTCGGAGCGCATGACGCGAGCGCGCCGAGCTGCAGCAACAAGGCCGACGTCACTTTGCACTTGATCAAGCTCATGGTCGATCCTTCCTCTTGTCACCTCTGCCTGCGCGATGGCCTCTGCGGCTCTCAGAGCGGCGTTTCTACGCGCATCTCGCTTTCCAGCGCCCCATGCCGCCCAGAGCAGCGCAATGCCCACGCCAGCCCACGCCAGCGCGCGCCTGATGGGTCCGGGGATGATTGCCCAAAGCGCGATCATGACAGAGCCAGCTCTGTTATGGGGCGCCGCGTACTGTGGTCCAAGTCGCAGCAAACCTCCACAGCCTCCCGGGCCGTCGCCCCGAAAGCCATTGCACCCATGGCCATTCTGTAGCCAGTGCCGATGGCGCAATAGGCGTGCACCATCTCATAAGCCCCATCGCCGTCGTTGGCCCAAACCTTTCCATCCGGCGTGACCCACATCAATTGAACTTCCTTTCCCGACGGCGGCTCACCAATCATGCCATCTTGCAGCCACCGCAGAAACTTTGTCGTGATGCCTAGCGGCCCGGCGGCGCCCCCAATCGTACCATCAGGCGCCCGCGCTATTTTTACAGTGGTGCCGACCGTCATGTCGCCTGCATTCACAGCCGTATCCGCAGCCAGAACCCCGTCCCGATAACAGATTGTGGTCACTTGGCCCCCCATCCGCGAATGACCGCGATGGCCGCCAGAAACGGTGATGCCACAGCCGGGGCCAGCGCGCCCAGGGCGTAGAGGTTGAACGGCTTTACGTCGATAACGCCCGAGGCAAAGTCGAACTCGGCATAGCCAAGCCCGGCGATCAGCAGGCCGAGAATGCCCAGCCCGCCGGAAACATAAGTTGCAAGTCTCGCGTTTTTCATTTCGACTTCCCTTTCAATATGGCGAGCAGCGCCCGCACGATCATCGCCAGAATGCTTTCCTTCGGTGCAACCGCAGGCTTGGCCGGCGCGGGGATCTTCGGCAGCGCAGCCGCCGGAACCATCGGCGACCTGGCCAGCAAGGCCGCGTGCATCGCCGCCCGCGTCTTTGGCCCGGACACCCCGTCAACCGCCAATCCATGCGCCTGCTGGAAGTCCCGAACGCTCGCGTAGCTCAGCATTGCCAGCGCGGTTTTGTCATACCATCCCAGCCGGTCGGCATAGCCGTTCAAGCCGCCGTTGACCTTGCGCGTCACCATCTCGATATTGCCCTCGCGGCAGTACCGGATCAGGTCTTTGCGCGTCATGCAGTACCAGACCACCGCCGCCCCAAGCCATTCGGGCTTTTCCAGAACCTCTGGGGTAGACTCGAAATCCGGCGTTTCGCCCGGCGCGCGGCCTCTCCACCAAGCCGTAAGTTCCCGGTAATTGGCCCGGCCGGTGCATTGGATCAGATCGCGGCCCATGAACCGCTTGCCATCGCCGGGCTGCGTGTTGCCTAAATCGGCGCGGCCCTCATATCCAGCCTGCGCCTTGGTCGGCCCCCAGACCTCGCGGACGTACCGAAACGCCCCGCTTTCGTGCATCACCTGGGCCAGCACCTGCGCCAGAACCGCCGGTTCATCGAACGGGCCACCAAACCCGGCCAGCCGCTTCACCAGCGCGGCCTTGCGGTCCCGCATCGCCGTGTTGCCCGTGATCGTGTCCAGAAGATCGACCGTCAGCATTCCGCGCCCCTTCCGTTGCCCGCTACTTCTCGCGGCCCTGGCCCTCGATAAAACCCTTGATCCGCGCAATGTCCGCAGACAGGTGCATCAGCGTTGCCGGCAGAGTCTCGATCATCTTGAGCGACGCCTGGATAGACGATACCGACGCCACTGTATCCGACACAAGCCTTTCCAGCGCGCGATGCCGATCATCCGCCGCCGTGCGCTCGTGCGCGATGATTTCCCGATCCGCTTCCAGCGACATGATCCGCGCTTCCATCTGCTTTTTCGCACCCGCGTAACCGCCGACGCCTGCGATCAGCGCAGCCAGCATTGGCCACCAATCCTTGATCTGCACCATCAAGCCTGACGATTCCGTTTCTGCCATCACAAGCCCCATCGCATCCAAACACCGGCCGCCAGATGAATTGCCGCGAGCCCCAAAATAACCGCAGCGTCAACGCCCGACAGTATAAGCATCGCGCTGCCCGGAACAATCTCCGTGAACACCAGAAACGCCCCGCCCGCGCCGTAGCCGACCACGAACACCGTATCCTCAAAGCTATCCCACGACTTCCAGCCCCGGACGCACTCAAGCGCAACATAGATCACCGCGACAATCGACCACGCCTGCCACTTGACCGGGTATTCGCCTGTGATCAGCCACGCGATCAGACTGACGGCCAGCGCCGCCATGACGCCCATGCTGGCATGGCTGATCTGATTGGTGGCCCATGCG
>Ga0181352_1000495_pt1 | contig 16762 bp, 9 predicted proteins | sample Fa13VDMLBSN_FD_130103 | JGI IMG/M metagenome (GOLD analysis project Ga0181352, IMG submission 130103) | Freshwater viral communities from Lake Michigan, USA - Fa13.VD.MLB.S.N | ecosystem: Environmental > Aquatic > Freshwater > Lake | place: USA: Michigan | collected 2013-09-23 | reverse complement strand
TTTTGGTTCTTTGCCAGCAAAGCCAAGCTTCTTGTTTAGAGCAAGTTCAAATGCTGTCTTTGGTATGGTGAAAGCGCCGAGCGCGTCGCCAGTGCTATGAAATTGGCGAGGGAAGGCTTCTTGAATAGCGCCAAATGTCTCGCCTGCGACGTTAGGCAAATGGTTCTCAGTAGCGTGCATAAAGCGCTCAATGCCATTTATGAAGACGCTTGGTAGATCGTAAGGCTTATGAACAGTAAGTCCTACCGGGTTGCCATCCTTGTCCTTGCCTGTCTCGATCAGCCAGTAATTTTCTCTTAGATACTCAGAGGCGTTTTTGTAGAAGTCAGTGTCTTTTGCGTAATTGTAATAAACCGTTCCTGTCAGGCCGGCAGCTGCACCGATATACATCCAATTAATAAAAGCATTATTCAAAGCAAGACGCTGGTTGGCGTCCAGATTCTTGTATCCTCCCCGGCGGTAGGCTGTGATTGCAGCAGCAACAGGCTCAGCAGCAAGGCCGCGAGCAGCTCTGTCAGCGCCTTGGATACCAGCGTTCAAGAACGGGACAAGGCGGGCTAGGCTTGTAACGCCAGAGCCATGCCGCTCGTAAGGCAGAACATCTTTGCTTTCCTGCAAAGCTCCATACATAGCATCATGATCTGAAAGCCCATGCTTCTTCAAATAATCGTAGGTCTTCTTTGCTACGCCTAGCCGAGAGATTGTTTCAGCGCTCTCAATAAGCTTGGTAGCGTCTGACATGAATTTAGCCGGCGTTGTAAAGATAGCCTTGCCAACCATCAGCGGGCCATCAGCAGAGCGCAGCTCGTCGATTGTCCGGCCGATGAATGTCTTACCGCCGTTGACGGCTAGATAGGGATTTTCTCCAGCAAGCTCTCTGGCAGCATGGGTGTATATACCGCCTCGCGTAGCGCCAGCTGAAGCCCAGGTCTTGTAGAACTCTTGATTGAACAAAAGCGTCAATAGGCCGGTGACATCTTGCGCACCAGGGATTCTTCCGCTTAGCCCCATATATCTAGGCGTAAACATACGCGTAATATTATCTCGAACCAGTGTGCCTAAAGTAAATCTCGGCGCATGAACAATCATTGATTGGAACATGCCATTCCCAGCTGACACTGCTTTAATGAATAGGTCGCGCTCTGGCTCACTCATGCTGGTCATGAGATCGAAGAAGTCTCTCGAAATCTTATTGTCGCCGACTTTTACAGCAACACGCTCTCCGTTCTTCCAGAAGAAAGCAACACGCTCTCCGCGAGCTGTCGTGGCCTCATGCTTATAAAGCGTAGCTGACAGATCCTCGCCAACCATTCCTTCCAGCTGACGAATAGCAAGCTCAGCATCAGCTGATGAGCCGCCATTAGATCTGACGTTTGCTTTGATGGCTTCTGCTATATCAACCGTTGAGGCCTTAATCTCGTTGGGGGGAATAATCTCCCACCATTGGCCGGAAAACTCTTTACCTTCTTCAGCCCATTTATCCAGCGCTTTCCATACTTCGTTGCGAGCAATCAGCCTCTCGCTGATGCTGACACTCTCGATCGCTGACTTGATCGGGTTAAGAATATCTCTTGTCGAGCCGCGCAATTCCATGATCGGCGCATACTCGATACCCGCCCCCCCGCGAGCTCCGCTTCTCTTAGCGCCTTTCTCGGCCTCAAAGTCACGGAAAAATGGTATGTAGTCGTCGCCGCGCGCTAGGATTTTGTCAGCAACCGACTTAGGAATAATTCCTGCGTCAACCTGGCGTTCAAAGTTAGCCCGCATAAACGCAAACATATCGTCAGCGCCGGCTTTGAAATTTGGGTTGGCCTGTTCGTAATATTCGATTGTTTTAAGCGTCTCGTTTTTGGAGGCGTTTACAGGCTGGTTTCTAAGATCGCCTGTTTCCCATCTTTCCCAAAGAGACTTAGCGCGACGAGCAATGAGATAGGCATTAAATCCTCTGACAAGAGGATCATTGTCATTACTTAATCGCGAGATCCGCGCACCTAGAGCTTTCTCTATAGCGCCAGACAGAGAAGGGGAGACAGGCTTGGCGGTGATGTCGCCATAAGGTCTGACGCCATCTCGTATAGCGCCTATAGCTGCTTGCTCAGCGCCGGGCAGGCGACGGAACAATGTGTATGGGTCGTTTGCAAAACTAAGAGGCTTAGGCTGGCCTGTCTTTTTAAATCCTGCCTCTGAAAGCTGATTTGCAAAACGAGGGAACGCTTGGTCGCGCCCAATCAATTGCTGATAGATGACAGAAGCGTAGTCAGCGACAGTCGGGACAAAGCCTTGCTTTTTGACTTCAGCCGAGAACTTAGCAATCGCGCCATTTGACTGCGGTGCAATCATTGCCTCGAACGCCTGATAAGGTTGAAGGCCGCTTTCTACTTTTGATAAAGCTTGAGCGTCAGAAATAGCCTTGGCAATCTGAGGTCTGACATTAAGGATGGCCTGGAAAGCTTGCGTGGTTAAAGGCGCTTCACGCGCAGCAGCCATTGGGTTTGTAATGAATAGGCGCGTAAACTCAGCGACGCCTTCTTCTATTGGCTGACCAGGAGCAAGTAGGGCGAGCTCTGATGGCTGAGCGCTCCGCAATCCATTCCATGCGGCTTTTGCGCCAGGATCATTGGCAAGCAATTGGTCAATAGCGTGACCAAGCTCATGCGTAAATACTTCTACGTCGCCGGAATATCTGACACGGAGAACGCCCTGTTGGGGCTTATATGTGCCAAGCGCGCCAGGAGTAACGCGCGTATCAACCTTGAACTGACGGCCAAGATCAATCGCAATCTGAGCCATAATCGTATCACGCCGGAAAGAACGCGCTTCAGCGTCAGACACGCCTTCTCTTGGGCCTACAATCGTCTCTGACGAATTAGGCAGCTGTTCGCGATTAGAACGGCGACGGAAATCTGCATCCGGCCCTTGTGGGCCTGACCGCTTGCCCTTTAGGAATAGTTCGCTTTGGCGCGTATTGCCTTCATCGAACATGCCGCCAGCTGGCTCATTACCGCCTGTCAGGCTGCGTTGTTGTTCAACGGCAATTCTATCAGCGTCAGTAACGGGTTTAACGCCAGGGATAAGGGCTTGCGGCTTTCCTTCAGCGCCTACCTCAAAGGCTGGCTCTATTTTATCAGGCACCAAACCTAATGCCTTATGGTCGCCAACAATTATCTCATGATAATTTCCCTTTGCGCCGACGTTTGCGGCAATAACATCTTCTATAGGGATCTGCTTCTCAACAATATTGTCGCCAAAATTGCCAACAAACTCTCTAGTCGTAGCCCAGTTTTTTGTAGGTTTTGATCTTTGTTTTCCTTCAGCACGATATAATGTAAGCGTATCTCCATATTGATTGCGAAGAGCGTTTCTGGTTGCGGCAAAGTTATCGTAAAGATCTTGTGGAGATAAACCCTTTACTTTGCCTAGCAAAACATCATCGACTTTTGTTAGCGCATCGTGACGAACGCCGTTAGCTGCCTCAGAAATTGCCTCATATATTGGCCTTGATCGCATGAAGTCTGAATGAATGACTTCAATTGTTTCTGGCGTTAATGTGCTTTGCCGTTTTTCAGCAGGAAGAATTTTATCTTTGTTTAAGACAGGGAATAGATCAAATTCTAAAGAATTTATTTTCTTCGCAGTTTTCTCGAAAGTTATAGCTGCGTTACCCGTTAAAACACCATCAGGCGTTTTATCGAGCATTGCTTTTATCTTTGTTCTTAAAGTCGTATATTCTTTTGTTTTACTAGCTAGTTCTTCTTCGCTTAATGTTAGGCTTCTTCTTCCTCTTTCAGCGCGTCCATTGAGTCCATCAGCTCCAGACCCTGCGGGCCGACGTAACGATCCAGCTTCCGAGCCGTAAACCTCGGCTGCTCCAGATCCTGCAATTGCTGGCTCGTTATTTGCCCGATTGCCCAACCCTGGGCCGCCATCAGTTTCAGCCGCTCCCCTGAGGCTAGAACGTATTCTGGCTGTAGCTTCTCCGACCGTGATTTTGCCATCGCGTAAATCCTTGGCTGCGGCTTTAATCTCTTCTCTCAGAGGGCCGGCAGTATAAGCATCCGAAGCTAATCGTTTAGCGAAAAGCTCTGACTCGTCAGTAACGGTCTTAGCCGCTTCCTGCTCAATCTTTGAACCAGTTTGCTCAATTCTCTCAGCGTTAGCAACTACGCGAGAAAACAGCGTCTTATCTTTCTTAAGCTCTTGAATTGCCTTGCCGACAATCCGCATCTCCTCGCCGGCCGTGCTTTCAGCCGACTCCAGCTCGCCAAACATCGAGGCTTGAGCGCCTTCCTGGGCTTTCTCTAATTCAGCTTGGGCGACACGTTGAACAAGGACAGCAGCTTCGTTCTCATTACGAGGCTCAAACCTAGCCAGCGCTTTAATCGCAGCTTCCTGCCGAGCTGGATCATTAGGAATACGCTCGCCGACTATCGCACCATAGTTCTCAGGAACAACATCGTTAAGAACCATACGGAATGGTTCATCGCCAAGCTTGGAAAGATTTGCCGCCTGACGTGACTTGCCGGCTGACAAGGGCAGGGAACCATCCATAAGATCAGGACGGGTGCGTAGAACCTTTGCGCCATCAATGGCAGAGCCAGATCCTTCAGCAATATTCTTGACAGCAGCAATAGATCTCGCGTCTTCAGCTGATACGCCATCTGCTTCGCGATAAAGCAAGCCTGGCAATTGAATATCTTGTTCTTTGCCCGTCTCAATTAAACGGCGAGCAAGTCCTGATCTCTGATGGCCGTCAACGACAAACAATTGACCGCTATTGTCTTGCCATACGATGACCTGATTGCCCTTGGCCTGATCCCATTTTGTGACTGACTTAAGTGTAGTCGTTACGCCTTGCTCATCGCCGCCTTCTTTAAACTGGAAGCGCTTTGCATCTACCTTGAGCTCTGTCGGGTTAAACATAAATATGCCAGCAGGAGCTCCCTCAGTCTGAGGCTCACTGATTACTTGAGCAACCGTGTCGTAAACAGGAATTGTCGCGCGGAGTTCTTGGGCCGGTATATCCTTGATTAATTGCGTTGCTTCTATAGCTGCTTCTACAGCAGCAGGAGTAGTTATAGGGGTATTGGCCGAGCGAGCTTCACGAAAAGCCTTGCCTTCGGCAGTTCTAACCTGCCCCTTCTGATTAAGATCAGGAATCCTGCCGCCCATCCGCTCAGCAGCATCATACATTGCAGTTGCAACGCCCTTACGGCGCATGTCTTCTGAGACATCGACTTGCGGGTTCCACCGCCTGCCGTCTTCCATTTCGACGCGGGAGTATTGCAGCTCACCAACGAAATTATTGGCTTGATCGAAGGCGAGGACACGGCCTTCTATTTCATTAGTGTCATGAACTAGATTTAGCTTTACGCCTTTTGATGTAATAACAGGCTCTGCTTTACCATCAGCGATTGCTTTTAGCGCCGGATCTATAACCGCTTCTTGAAAGAGCTCATTGCCTTGGCCCATATTAACAGTATTGTTGTCAATAGACGCAAATTGAGTTCTTTTTTCTGTTGTGGCGCCATTTTCTTTAGGAGGCGCAAACTCTACCTGAGCATTTATTCCATCTGGCGCTTCTAATATCTTGCCAGGCTCAACCATAGGCGGTCGAGAGAATGGCTCGCCAAGCGTTTCCTCAACAGAACGATCTATCTGCGAAGCCAGCTCGCCGCGAAGACCGCGAACCAACATTGACATGCCGCCAATGCCGCCACCTAGACCAGCGCCTAAAGCAGTCGCGTATAAAAGACGTTGCTTGTCGAATGTATCCTGATAGCCAGCGGCAATATCTAATTCCTGCGAAACTGTGTCAGCCGCAGCAGAAAAGGCACCAAACTCAAGGCCGGTTTTTGAAACGTAAGTGGCGACCTCAGCGACAGTCGATGCGCCTTTATACGCCTCGCCAACTCGCGATATTGGAATAAGCATTGTTGGATCAAGCGCGCCGCCAATGAGGCCGCCTGCAAATCCAGCTGCCTTGCCACCAAGCGTAGGAGATGAAAAACTTTCATAACGATCTCTATCAGCCTGCCAGATAGCTAAATCGCCGATGGCTTTATCTACTTCTAATTGAGTAGGTTTGCTGGAGAAGACATCTCCTGGGCCAGCGACACCGCCCTGATCGGCGCGGCTAATCGTGGACTTGGCTTTTAGAACGTCGCTGGTTCTTGCGCCTTGCTCAAACAGGCCGCCAGCCATGCCTTTAAAGTTTGTCTTAAAGCTCTCATAAAGAGACGGGGCCGGGCCTTCGCGTAAGACAGCTTCTTTCGGCGCATCGAACTCAGCAAAAGGATCAGCCGGATTCTGTCCACCTTGAGCGATGATTGGATCATCTACAGTCGGCGGCGACTCAAATTCTGAGAACGCGTCGGCGTTATCTGTCATTTAGACCCCAATGGATTGCTTTTAATGAGTGCTTGCTGCTCAGCTGTCAGCTGATCGCGCATGTCTTCTGGCACGGCCTTAACGCCATACTTGCCGACATAGACCTGGATCAGTTCTGGATGAGCGCGAAGCTTATCAACTGGCGTGGCGTATTGACCGCCAGGAGGTGTAAGAGCGTTTTGCTGTGGCGCTTGTGGACGCATTGTCTCGCCAGCAATCGCGGCTGCTCTCTCCTGGTCGCGATCAAATTGAACGCGGGCAGCGTTTTGTGGCGTATTGACATTGATTGGCTGGCCTTCAGCAGCTGAAGAAACCGCGTCAGCAACAATACTCGCCAGGTTATTCTTAAGCGTGACTTGCATATTAATACGACGCCATGCGTCACGCGCATGTTCGCCATACTTCATCTGGATTTCTTGAGCTATTTTGGCAGCTTGCTCTTCCTGGCCGCCGAGCTCTGATTGCCCGCGTGAGAATGGGCGAAGCAATGTTGCATAGTGCTTGGCTTCTTCATTCGACATAACCGCCTGGAACTCGCGCGGTATGCCAATAGCGTCTTGTGCCGCTATTCTCTCATTAACGACGCCTTTGAACGAAGCAGGGTTGTTTGGATCTACAGACTGCTTAGCCGCCTTAACGCGATCAAATGCGTCATCGACATAGCCAGCGGGATCTTCAGCTCTAGCTTTGCGGATAAGGCCCACTTGCTTAAGCGCGTCATCGTAGAACTTGGCCTGTTGTGGATATGAAGGCGAACCAAGAACAGGAGTAAGCGGATCGGTCAGGCTATCGAGATCAGCGTTTGTCGCCGTCTTCATGTTGCTTGTAGCGGTAAAATACAGACCAGCTCGTTCGCGGTCAGCGTCAAGCTGCTTAACCGCTTCTGGGCCAAAGGTCGCCTGGACGCGATCTCTTAATCCGTCCATCGGGATGCCTGACACGGAAACCATGTCTATGTCAGAGCGGATGTCTTTCTCAAGGAACTTCTCGTTCTGACGCTGTTCGGTCGTTATTCTGTTGTCTTCAGCTATTGCCTGCTGAAGCATACGCAATCTGGTATCTACAGGCAGAACGGACGCATCAGCGTCGCCGGAGTCCATAGCCGCCGTAACATCGGCCTTGCCTGACATTGTGGCGTTATACGCAGCCAATGCTTTCTTGGGGTTTGTCTTAAAACCTTCCCAGGTTCCGCTAAGCGCGGTTAGCATTTCCGGCGTCAAACCTTTTGTCTGCAAGTCGGTCGAAAGATCGCGTCCGGTGTTTGACTTGTAATCTCTCTGAGCAAGATACCAGGCAGCATGATCCTGGTTGGCTTCGCGGAATGTGCCGTCACCCTTAAATTCACTTGGGATGCTGTCCCAGGTTCCTTTAATGAATTGATAGCGACCAGCCGCCGTGCTCGTCTTGCCAGCATTAGGGCCGCTTAAAATGCGCTCAGGTATATTTGGATGGCCTGATAGATCGTTAAACTCAGCGCCGCCATTTGCGGTATATCTGACGTTATATTTACCGTTGCTTTCTGGAGCGCTGATAGCGTTAAGAAATCCGACAGCATGAGGCGGTAGATCTGTAGCAGCTATCTTTCCAGGCAATACGCCACCAAGGGCAGTAATGCGCTCAGCCGGAGGGAGAAGTTCTTTCTGGCCTTTTACTGCGCCAACAGACCAATCATTCTTGTATTTTTGAATTTCATCAGCGCCATAATAACCTTTAGCTGCCAATTGCTCATAAATCAGACCTGCCGTTTCATGAGAATAAGCTCTGGTTTGCTTGTCGCCGGAGGCATATGCTTGTTGTAAATTGTCTAATGTATCTTTTGCTGCTGCAATATCGCTATCACGCGTTAGCGTATAAATACGCTTGTCAGCATGTGTTAAATCATCTGTGACATATTTACTTTGTTTTAGCCTGTAATACTCGCGCTGATCTTCGGGCAAGTTAGCGGATGCTTGGTCAGGAAGCTGTAACAGCTGTTCTTTTAAGCCGTTGATCTCATTGACATCAGCAGATTGCTGAATGGCTAATTTTATTTTATTTGATTGCGTAATGTATGTTGCGTCAGCTGAAGCTTCATTCAGCTTTCTTTGTAACGCTAGTTCATGACCGTAAGCATAAGCGCCTGCCGATGCTGCCTTTTCAATTCCCTGACCAACAGCTCTTAAACCTGCGCCAGTGTCAACGACAGGGGCTTCGACGCCACTGACTTTAACTGGATCTACGGGTGCTATCGGGCGAGCAAACGCAGGGGTGCCATATCCCGCTACGCCTCTACCAGCTCCGCTCCCTGATGGACGGCCAAGCGATGATACGTCAGGTAATGTTGGCATATTAGCCCACCGGATAGTTGCTTGTTGAAGGTATATTGCCGCCTGCATAGCGGTAGCCCGTCACAGCTGACCCAACACCACCAATAAGCGTTCCTGCCGCAGCTAATGGCGCTTGAGCCATGACTCTTGACGCAGCTGCGTTATAATTATTGGCTGATGTCAGAGCTGACGGAATTTGGTTCATGTATGATGTTGCTTGGTTCTGATAAGAAAAACCTTGAGCAATCATAGAACGTCGCTGCTGCATCATTTGATATGCAGAATTTTGCGCGTTCCATTTAGCTGCTACGCCATTGTCGTAGATAGAACGTGCGGTATTCTCAGCGTCATAAAGCGCATAAAGCTTATTGAACTCGCCTTGAGCGCCAACGCTGCCAGCAATATCTAGGGCAGGGCCAGCGCCACTTGCCGCGCCTCTAGCCTGGACAGCTGATAAAGCAAGTCGCTTCTCTCTCGCCGCATTAGCAGCATTAACCTGACCAGCTGCGCGAGCATTGTCAGCGTCAACTAATGACTTTCTGAAAGCGTTCTCGCCAATTACAAGCTGATAATCAGCTGCGCGCTTAGCGTCATCGGCGGCGTAATTAGCTTCTTTGGCAGCAAGAGTAGCGCTGCTTGCAGCCATGATTGAGCCAGGAATACTGGCTAGTGCATTGTTTGCACTATTCTGATAGCCGGCTGCTTGAGATTGCGCGCCTTGATATTGTCCGTATGCGCTGATGCCAGAGCCAAGAAGGCTCGCCCCCGCGACAACGAAGGGTGCTGCTGCTGCCATTTATCTCTCCAGATACTTAGCCGCTTGTTTCCATTTCAATCGTGAAGCCCAAAACAGTCGCCGGAAGAGGCGAGGCGGCTTCGACGTAAATGCGGGAGTCGGCGTCCCAGGTGCCATTGAGCTCAAATTGCTGAGCGTCATAGTGTTGCCAGATCGTGCCGGCGGCTGTGGTTGCGCCGTCTTCGATTAATGGCAAATCATCGGCGGTATATGTCCCGGTCAGCATATCATATTGACCGTATCTTACGCCTTGATAATAAGTGCGATCTAAAACAAATCCGATTTTATTTACCCGTTTTTGCTGGTTGACAGCCGTTCCTTCGCGAGCAGCATAGGCAAGCTTTGCTGATACGAATTGAGCCGTATAAGGCAAACCAACAACTGCTTGCGTAATAGCAACGGGTAGGCCGCTTATCTGGCCGCTTGCATTGACAGTGTAAGTGCCGAGATCGCTACCAGTTCCTGCTGCCACTTGAGCGGCTGTCGCACCCCAAACAGCAACCGTCTTACCTCTAAGGTGACTTAGGCCAGCAATAGATGTTGTCGCCACGCCATAGTCGTATGTCAGATGGCTATCAATAAGTCTGTTTTGAGAAATGCCCTGACACTGATCTACGCGCGCAAAACGCTCCAGGTAGCGCTTGGTAGAGCCATTAACCGTTCGTTTTACAACAACATAAACCTGGTCTTCTAATGTGCCAGGAAGAACGGCGACGTTTTCGTAGAAACCATCATCAGCTGACTCGACTCTAAACCAGGCAGCGACATCATCTTCTTCATCATAAAGAAAGACTGCCGCCGTTCCGTCCTTACGGATAGCCCAAAGCCTAGTATCGAGCTGACGCTGCATACCAAGGCTGTTAAAGCCTGGAATACCAATATCAAGGTTAAGGCGCGTCAGATCGACTGTCTTGTAGTCGAAGGTCTGGTTGGTGAAGACGATCATATAAACGCGGCGACCCGATCTCTGGACAAATATGCCTTTTTGATCGAGCGGTATGCAGCGAATATCTGCTGTGCCTTGGGTGTTGGAATATTTCAGATTGAACTTGCTTGGTGTCAGAGGCTCGTCAAATGAGCTTGAGCGAGCTGTAATAATGCCCGCATCAGTGCCAATAACGAGACGACCAAGAGACATCATAAAGTTGGTGTTCTGAATCGGGCCTTTGCCAATAGACCGATTAATTGGAGCGGCTTCGCCTTCCATGTCCAGATCATACGAATAGTAATTATCGGCTACCGAGCCCCAGATACGCGCGCCACCAGCCCACCATAAACGGCCTTCGTGAATTGCTACGCTAGAAGGCCAACCCTGATTGTCATCCCAATAGGAAAGACGCCATTGATTAGTTGAGCCCGATCCGCGTGTTGTGCCGCCTGCTGTAACGCAACCATAAAAAGGCTTGAGGATCTGGACGTTAGCTATATGCGGCGTAACAGTTGTATTAATAGACGTAATACGCGCAATACCCGCTCCACCGCCACCAGATATAGAAAGATTACAAGTCGCCGTTCCTGACGTGTATGACTTCATGAATAGGCGATAATACGCCTGCACATTAGTCATATGGTCATTGTAGGTCTTTGACTGATTTGATGTGTAGGTTTCAATCTCAACCCAATCAGAGATACCTTCTGGGTCAAAGGTTCTTTGCAAAGCAATTGTGCCTACCCAGGTTCCTGTTATGCTGATATTGAACGTGCGCTCAGCAGATGAAACGGTCGTGAACGAGCCAGGAGGCGGCGTTCCTGTGCCGCCATTTGGATCCCAGTAAGTCGTTTCAGCTGTGCCGGTAACAAAGATCTTTTCTGTGTTTGTCTCGGCGACGTTTAGATCCTCGGTTGTATCTTGTCTTAAATGATACAAGCGCAGTAACGCGCCAACCATGTCAGAATTAAAGAACTGTTTGTTTGTCGAAACCGTTGCATCGCCGCGTAAGGCTGATGGCGTAAAGCGGAAAGTATCCTCGCCCGTAGCTCCAGGGAACGGCCCGTCGTTTACTTCGTATAAAACAATAGACCAGGAGTTGTTTGACCGGCGTTGTATCAGACGTTGCTGATAGCCAGAGCAGGCTAGAAACACGATGTCAGCTGATTGATCGTATCGAACCTGGTATAGATCAGCTTCAACCCAAGGGGTAGGCAGCGTCATTGCACCGCCAGCTTCGACTGTTATCGCGCCAATAGTAAAAGACCGCGCTTCTTTGCTCTCAAGCTGGACATAAACCGTATTGGTTGTCGGAGCAAAGTTGATTGAGTGGGTGCCTGTTTCTAAAATCGTCTCAGGAAATACGTCGTCGTCACCCTGCGTCGTGCCAATTTTTAGAGTCAGTGTCCCACCCTGCGTTACAGGGATACGCAAACCATGTGATTTATTTAGATTGCCAGTGCAATTCATTGTCCCGTAGGCGTATGACAAAGACCCTTGCGTAACGTCTTTGAATACTAATGATCCGCTAACAACAGAAACCGACGCGCCAGTAGAAGGCGCAGTTGTCCATGATGAAAAGGCTTGAATGGTGCTTGTAACGCTATCGCGGGTAACAAGCTCGCCATCAACCCATACGCGCAAAAGCTCATTCGTCAGCTCAAGCAGGGCCGCGTCGTCAGTTGCGTAAATAAATTCAAGAATACGACAGGCAGAGTTATTATACGTCTCGCCAAGATATTCTGTGCCAGGACGAAGCGTCATTGGGCCTGTTGTCAGCGGCATCCAATTAATCATCGTGTCGGCAGCAAGGCGCATCTTATCCAAGTCAACGCGCATAAGCGCAAGCCTGGAGACTTCGCCTCGATTAGGGCTGTAGAACGGTTGAGTAATGCGGGGCATTTATTACCAGTTCTTTATAGAATTGGAGTAGTAGCCAATGTAGCCACGGCGAATACGGCTGGTTGTCCAGGTGCCAAGCGGCCAAGGCTGCGGAGGCTGATCCATTGCATCGTTCGCTTGAGCCTTTTTCCAATAAAGCTTTTCGCGCAATTCAATACGATCAGTTAAGGCGTCGTTCTGCGTAACGCGACTAACAATAGTTCTGGCTAAAGCAACGCCAACATATTCAGCGTAATCAGCAGGCCAGTTAGCCAACGTATTGCCAAGTGTGCTGGAGACGTATTTGATGTAAAGGGTATCAGCGTTAGCAAGCCAATAACCTTCTTGATCTTGATAGTTTCTCAACGGTGGATCTAACGTCTCAGACGTAGAGATCCAGGTTGTTCTGACCCAATCAGCAGGCTTGGGGAAAGCTGACTGATAGCCGAAGGCTGGAATTACATATTCATCAGCCGTTATTTCAGATACGCGCGTAGCCCAATTCCAGCTGCCGGCGCGCAAACATAGAAGTAAAGTGTCAGCATACTCGTCATCGAGATAACGCCGACACTCTCTGTTTTCAGCCAAAGACGCCAGCTTACGCTCTCCAATGTGGCGTAGAGCCTTGTTGTAAAGTTGAAGCTGTGTCGTTTGTGCTGTCATGATTAGGCCGCCATCGCTTTCACATGGGATTTGATGTAATCAATTGCCTGCTCACGCGTCTCAAAGCTGTCCTTGATGATCTGATTGTCAGACAATCGAACAACTGAGAATTTGCGGTGCGGGCCTTTCCAAGAGGCTTCAAACTCTGGAGAGCCAATCGCAACTGCTACAGGCTCAAGATCAATCTTGCGGAGCAGGGCCATCTTTACCCAATTGCGTCCAGAAGCTCTGACGTAAAGCTCCGCAAAATAGCTGCCGTCTTCGGCGTGAATCTCTACAATGTCGCCTGGTTTAAACTTATGCCCAACCAGCGACCAATATTCATCTTTTAAAACGTCTTCAAATTTCGTTCCGTCTTCTGGGACGACATGATGACCTTGACGCGCGAACTCAACAAAATTGATCCGCGACTCTCGGATCATCGGAACACCAGCAGTTTGCATGTGCCACTCCACAAAAAAGCGGGGGCCACAATGACCCCCGCCTATTCTTAATTACGCTGATGTCAGCGTAGTAACGGTAGCGCTCAGAGAAGCAGCGCCGCCAGACGCAACAGTTTTTACCCAAGCGGTGCTGATTGTTGGCGTAGCGGTGTCGTAAACGAACATTACGTCGCCGACATTCAAGCCAAGGTCATAACCATTTGAGAAATAGCTTGCGCCTTTTACGGTGCCGATTGCATCAGCTGAGCGATAAACCCATATCGCAGGGCCAGCAGTGCCATCCATTGTGCCAACAGCAAGTTTGGCTGGCGGGTTAGACGTTGAATAAGCCATGGGGCTTTCCTTTCATGAAGAGAAAAAGAAAAAGCCGGAGACTAGCCCCGGCTTAAATTTTAGTAGGCAGAGCCGTCGTGGGTTACGAGAATGACGCCCTTCGTCTGCAACAGCTTCGATCCCATGAAGATCGTGCTGCGAGCGAAGTAGTAATCGTCTTCCTCGTTGTAACCAGCTTTAACGTCCATTTCGCCCGTATTGACCGCATGGCCGATAGCGGATTTGTGGAACGCGTAGCACTTCTCAGCACTGGTGCCAGCGCCAGAAAGGCGTGGATGCCAGATCCAGTTGAAGCCAGCCCAACGCTCAATCTTCTTCATGCCAGGAGCGCCAGTGATGAACGGAAGGTTCATGTCCACCCAATCGCGTGAACCGAACTCTTTCGTCTGCATCAGATAAGCGCGGAAGGCAGGCGAAGCGACGAAGAACATATTGTCTTCTTCTTCGATGTTGACTTCGTTCTTGCCGAGTTTTGCCTGTGCGTTCATTACAAGCGCCAGCGAAGCTGTAGCAGCTGAGCCGGTGTTGTTTGACGTGTTGGCAAGCTCACCAAGAATGTCCTGGTCAATCTTACGGTTCATGACCTTAACGGTCGTTTCCTGCATGATGCGGCGACCGTCACCCTGCGAACCGAAGATGTTGAAGCCAGTGCGACGGGGCTTGTCGTGCCATTCTTGCAACGTGGCTGTGTATTGCGTCAGGTTATCAGCGCGACCTGGGATGAGGCCGTTGACACCGCGCGTAACAGCCGAAGCGTTACCAGAGTCAGCAACAAGGAACGTGGCCTGATTGCCTTTAATAACCGCTTCCGTGGTGGTTGCGGCGCGGAGTAAAGACTGACCCTGTTCAAAGCCAGCAATAAACTCCTGTCGGTATTGAACCTGAAATGCTGTATTAGCCATAGTTAAGCACCTTTCAATTGGGAAAGACGCTTTGATCTGGTTGTCCTTAAGCGCGCGTCGGCGGGTTGCCCCCGGCCTTAAACCGGGGAGCCGCTTATCGCCTCAAGGGGCTTCTCGAAAGCGTGTGATTTATCCCTTGCGGGATTGTTAAGCCGCTCGACCTTTCGAACGACCAGCTTCGCGCGCTTCAAGCAGCTCGCGATAGCGTTCCTGTTTTGCGGAATCTTTGAACCATTCCTGACGGTTCTCCCGCATAAATTTCTCTAACGATGTCAGCTCGTCTTCGGTTGTCGTAAAGCCTGTTCCTGGGACAACGGTAGCTGAAGGATTTGCGTCTCTGGCAAGAGAAGCAAAGATCTTAAGCATCGTAGGATTATCACCCCAACGCTTTCCATCTGGCGTTCGGGATGCAAGCATCTGCGACACAACATCTTCCGGCGCATGAGCTGCCAAAGTGTTTTTAATCGCGTTAATGTTGCGACGATATTCCTGACCCCATTCAGCACGAAGCTCGTCTTCGCCTTGCTGATAGTTTCTTGAGTCAAACTCCTCAATAACCGCCATATTTCTTTGCTGAGTAGCCGCATAAAAAGCCGCGACTTTTTCAGCATATTGCTGCGGTATATTGTTTTCTAATGCGTAAGTAGCGAAGCTATCAAGGACAGGGCGATCTTCGTCTGACCACTGATGCCCGATGTCAAACTTATATCCATTTGGATCTGTCGGAACACCATTCTCAGCGCGCCAGGCGTTTAATTCTTCTGGCGAAGGATTGTCAGGCAAAGTAGATCTAAGGTTGCCTGACGAAAGGCGCTGCTGCGCGTCACGATAAGCTTTTGCTAAATCGCTCGGACTATTAAAGCGATCAAGCGTCTTTAAATAACTCTTATCTTCGCCGGCAAGCTTAATGCGCCAATCTTCCGGCCAATCAGCCGGAGCAGCAACAGGCTTGTCAGCGGCGTCGCTGTCAATCAGCGTGCCTTTATTCGAGGCTCCAGAATCAGAAACGGCGCTGTCCTTTATGGAAGCGCCGTCATCAAGAGCCATACCGCCTGTGTCTGCTAAATCATCACTCATTCGACTTGTCCTCTAGGGAGGCGGTCGGCAGATTGATGGTTGCAACTATTTCTAGCCCGACAAAACGCTTACCAGCCGCAAAGGTGGAGTCACGTTCGCTGTCAGGATAAAAGGTCGTGTCACGCACGCCGCACGCCACATTAAGAATCCAATTAAGGGCGCGTTTCTGTTGCCCTTCATTGGCTTCGCCAGCCGCGAGCGCCTTAAGCGCATACACGTCTGCTCTATCGCAGGGGGATGGTTTCCACGGCCTGCGATCCGAAGATCGTTGTCTTATTGCCATTGTGCCTTATGGCCGCTTATACGCGCGGCGTTAGAGCATCGTTGAATTTCTTGGCAGCGCCGCCAGCCTGATCGGCAATTTGAGCGCCTGCCATAAGTTGTTGCATCTGAGCTTGCTGCGCTGCTTGCTCAGCTTGAGCTTGTTGAGCTTCTGCTTTTTTCTGAGCAGCGACATTCTCATCCAAGAACCAAGCAGCCGGAGCTCCTGCGCCTTCAGCCGCGTCACGGAAGGCGCGGTCGAAGTCAACGTCATGAACAACCATTGGATCAAGTCCAGCAGCCGTTTGTAGAAGCTGAGCTGTCTGCATAAACGCTTGGCTATTAGCGCGCGTTTGAGCGGCCTGTAATGGGCTTTCAAACGTGAAGCGCACTCTCTGACCAGAAAGAGCAGGAGGCATATTCCAGCCGTCTCCAAAGGCTCCGTTGCGAAGCAGAAGATCAAACGTCTTGTCGCAAAGAGCGCCGTTATATTCAGTTTCCATTGGCTCAAAGAGGGGCAGGGCGCGACGAATATATTCCTCGACGCGTTTCTGCGTTTCAAAGGCTGTCATATCGCCTTTGAGCTCTGGCAACTGGATCTGGTTAAGGTAGAAAGCTTCTTGAATAAGCTCTCTGACTTTAGCCTCTCTAGTGTCGCCCCATTGGAAACCTGTTTTGTCGATAGGCAGCGGGCGTAAAGCTTCGCCTGTCTTCTCGTCATACTCGGCGTCAACATAAGTAATGCCGCCAGCAAAGAGATTAACGCCGCCTTGGATTGCATCGCC
>Ga0181352_1000494_pt1 | contig 16790 bp, 11 predicted proteins | sample Fa13VDMLBSN_FD_130103 | JGI IMG/M metagenome (GOLD analysis project Ga0181352, IMG submission 130103) | Freshwater viral communities from Lake Michigan, USA - Fa13.VD.MLB.S.N | ecosystem: Environmental > Aquatic > Freshwater > Lake | place: USA: Michigan | collected 2013-09-23 | reverse complement strand
TCTTTCGTTTCTTGCTCTTCAGTTTTTACTTCCTCCTTAACAACTTCTTTCTCTACAGGTTTGGCTTCTGCTTTTGGTTTTTCCTCTACTTTCTTTTCAGCAGGTTTCTCTTCAGGCTTAACCTCAGCAACTTTTTCTTTTACTTCCGCAGCAGATGTTTTGCCTGTTGGTTTCAGTATTTGTTTACGTTTGAAATCAACTCTTTTAGCTCTTGTGGCTTGCGTAATTTGAACAGGCTGACCTTCTTTTGCTACTTCGTAATCTACATCAAAAGGAATAACTCCTACCTTACCAACTTCTAAACCATACTTATTATTTAAAATATCAGCCAATATGTTTACTTGAGCAGATATTCTTTCGGCGTTTGTTGGTCTATCCTTATATCTTTTATTTAGTAACTCTTTCGTTTCTACACCTTGCTTGTTTCTTAAAGTTGCTACATCGTAAACATAAAATTTACCATTTTCATCAACCATTAAAACATTTGGCTGTCCAGCAATTTTATTTACATCGTCAGCAATAATCAATGGCTTAGTAACAATAGAATATCCTTTGTCTTTTGCGTATTCAAGTACATCTTGTAGCTGTCTAACAATATCATCGTAATCGTCACGCGATATGTTTTCAGCGTAGTTAGAATACGACTTAATAGTACCATTAAAGAAATCCTTTACTATTCCATTAATGATATTACCTACTTTAAATGCTGTTTCTTTTAATCGCTTATCACCTTTAAAATCTCCTCCCGATTTGCCACTTACAAATGTACTTACAGAATTATAGGATTCACCCGTCTTTTTATTTACGTATCTGCGACCTAATTCATCTTCTACTAATTCGTAATTTTCTTGGTCTTTTTCTATTTGTTGTAATCTTTCCTTTGCAACATCGGTTAATTCAATAGGTACATCAATATCAACATCTTCTATTGGTGATATTTTTTCAGCAGCAATTCTTCTAGTTTCTACTTTCCCGGCACGTCTAATGTATCCTAAAGGAACTCCTTCTTGAGTTTCAATCAATACACCGCGCCCGTATTTACCTTCTATATTTTCTACTGTTCTTACATTAACTTCTACGTCACCAGATGGCAAATCTTCTTTATTTAAAAATCTTTGCGATGCAAAAGGAACATCTTCTCCGTCAATGGTTACTCCTACTGTATTGTTTGGAAGTAATTTTAATTTCGCTTTGCCTACACCTGCTCTTACTTTTTCGTAAACATTTTTAAATTGTTCGGATTCAATAGGAGCCACATATTCGGCTTCCATTTCAATATCTTCAACTTCTTCAAATTCGGCTTCAGGAACTATGCCTAATCCTTTTATTTCATCTGTTAAAGATGCTGTTTTAATTCCTAACTTATTAAACGTAGGAACTATATCGTCAAAAGTTAATTCGTTCTTTTTAGCAGTTTCGTATTTAAACTCTTGATGTCCTTCGTAACCACCCTCTTCGTTTAGTTTAATCAAATAAGAAACGTCGGGAGCATCTAAATCTGTTTTTTCTCCTGATGCAAATAACCATGTTCCGCCGTCTTTATCTTCCATAGCGTAAACAGGTAATTGTCTTGTTTTAACAACATCTTCTTTTCCTTCTTGTTTTTCTAAATAAGGCTCGTACAAAACGCCATCTCTGATTTGAATATTACCTGCGTCATCAGGTAAATGAGGCGCTTTAAAATCAACACTAAAAGGTTTAGCTAATTCGTTTAATTGCGGCGATGCCCCGACAGCAGTTTCAATTTTGTCTTTTGTAACAAAGTTTTGAGATACTTGTTTATCTGCGTTTCCAACTTCTTTCGAGAATGTATCTAAATCAGTTTTCCATTGAGGAACTTGCGCCTTAGCTTCTTCAACAGGACTTGTTGATGTTCTAGCTTCAGCAGTTGACCAAATGTCATTTATCTGCTGAGTATAATCCCTTAGCTCTTGTTCTTTTGCAGCTATCAACCCATCATTTATTCCACCGGGATTGTTTTGTTTTATGTTTTCTAAACCTGTTTTAAGATTTTCTTTTTCGTATGTTAAGTCAAATATGTTTCTTTTTTCTTCGTCAGTAACAGGTCTATCCTTAGTAGCATCGTAATATTCTTTATACGAATTAATTTTAAATACAGCTCTATTATAATCGTCCTGAGTTAATCTACCTTCTTTTAAAGATGAAGCTAATTCAGCTTTTAAATCACTTTCTTTGCCATTCTTAATAGCATCGTATGCTGTTTCAGATTGTTTGTTTTTTACAAAACGTGATCCTGCAACTCCCCCTATAAGTCCTCCAAAAGCAGAGTTCATATATTCGGCCAATGCTTCAGGAGACCAAAATTTTGTATTAAACTTAGCAGCTTCAGGATCGTCTTTCATTAAAATATCGTGAATTTCCTGAGTGCCATTCTGTATCATGTTCTGAGCAACCTCTTCGGTTACTTCGCCAACAGTATTTTTTAAGTATTTAGAATAAAATGAAGGAACTTCTTTTAAAGTTTCTTTGTAAAGATTTTCAACTGATTCTTTTGTTAATTTGCCTCCAACAACCTCTACATTATCTTTAATGATTTTATTAATCATTTGTTTTTTTGCAGTTGTTGCAGCATCGTCAAATATCTTACCTTCAATACCTAATGCTGTTTCTAATCCACTTGCAGCTAAAGCATAAGTAGCTGCAACTGCATATTTTGCTCTTCCTTGAACTCCTGCATCTTCGGCAGCTTGTAAAGGCTCTTTTATATTCATTACGGTTCCAGCAGCAAATGTTCCTGCCTTACCTTTTATGGGAACTAATTTTCTTGTTACTGCAAATTCACCTAAAGATGAAGCTACATTAACTACGGTATTGATTATTTTATCAGGGGATAAATCATAAACATCCTTAGATAAGAAATCACTAAACTCGTCAATTTTCTGATTATCTATTATGCCTTCTTGAAACTTTTGAGCTGTTTTAAATTTAGCAGCTTCTAATACATCTTTAGTAACCTCATATCCTTTTCCTGTTTTGCCTGTAACTAATCCTTGAACAGTTTCAGGAATAGAAACAAACCCTTGAGCTACTGCCGGGATTATATTCCATGCTTTTTTAGCAACATCTATAAATCTACTATCACCATAAGCATCGTCATCTAAACTTGAAAATACTTGAGCATTCTTAACATCTTTCGCTTCAGGCTTTTCATTGTAAGCTAATGGAACAGGAACTAATGTTCCATCCCCTCTATCTTTCATATAGTAATTACCGCCTGAATATTTACTTAATTCAATATCGGTTAAAGCGCTTGACAAAAATCCTTTTTCTTCGCCTTTCTTATAAAGCTCTCCTAAATCAGAATATGTTTTATTTCCTTTAGCGTCTTTAGAAGCAACCTTTTTTTGCAATGGATCATTACCTGACATTGTCCAAGCCGCACGAGCCAAATCTTCGCCAGCAAGTTCTCCGCTTACTTCTTTTTTAACAAGGTAATCTTTTTCTTCTTCATTTAATCCAGCATATTCCTTTGCTGTATCGTATCTTTTTCTAGCAGCTTCCTCTATTACTTTTGTATCTACGTATCTTTTTTGAACATTTTCAATATTAAAATCTTGCTCAATAGGAGTTTCAACGGGCAACCAATTAGATGTATCAATTGTTGGAGTTGGAGTATCTGAGGCTACCCAATTACTTGTGTCAATAGTTTTTTTAGCCATTACTTAATCTCTTGATTTGTTTTAGCGTCGTATATTTTTCCTGTACTCATGTCTTGATACATAGTTCCGTCTGGACTAACTTTATATTGAGCTGAATTTAATCCGTAATCCGAACTAGTTCCCTCCGCTTTAGCGTGCATGCCATGATTATATCCGGCAGCAGTATTTGTATTTTTTTCTTCTAACGGCGACCATAATTCAAATTCAGCAATTTTTTCACCATTTTCATTTTCAACTATTTTAACTCTATCTTCCCATCCTTGCTTAACAGTTGTTTCGTTTCCTAACCATCCTGTTCCAAAAGTAGGATAATCAAAAACATCAGCATTGTCTAATGATGCTTCAAAATCTTGTAAAGGCATTTGAACTAATACCGAAGCCTTTAATCCGTCTTGGTCATATTTAGCCTTAGTTTGCGAAGTAGTATAATTTTTAGTTATTGAACCTTTAAAAGGAACGTAATTGCCCGGCGATGCCTCAAACAACATTCCGTTTGTATTCAATACATTTCTTCCACCCGTTAATACTTGATTTAATCCATCAGGATCAGCCTTAGTTATAGTATTTTGATTAGATGCTTTTTTAGCTCTATCAGTTAATTCTTTGTAATAATTTCTTTCACCGGTAGCTGCTCCCGCGCCTGAGCCAATTCCTCTTCCTTCACCTGTTGCGTAACTAAAATTCTTATAGTCATCCCCTTTAAAATAAGGCTGCATTTTAGCCACTGTATATTGTTTAATATTCATAGGAGGTTGACCTTGATTTTTCTCTACATAATCATTGTATTCTTTTCTTAAATACCTTCCTAATTCTCTATCATTCAAAGCTCCCTCTGCGGCTAATGCCTTATCGGTATCATTAACAAATTGATGTATAGAACCTGCTCCCTTTGCTAAATACTTAATGTCTTTTCCGTTTTGAGCAGCCAATTGAGCGTATTTAGATAACAATGGAGTAGTGTCAATCAATTCTTCAGGCGGATAGAATGTAAACAGCTTTCTGTTAGTAGTATTTCCATCTGTACTTCCCGTCTTAACGTAATTTTGATAATCCTGTAATGTTTTTTGAAATTCAGGAGTATCTAACAAAGGAGCGTTTTTAGGATCATTTTTCCACTGCTCCATTGCCTTAACGTTAGAATCAACTTGCAATCCTTCCATTAAAGGCTTACTATCTTTTAATTCTCTTTTAATGTTATTGTAAGCAATTCTTTTTTCTACATTATATAAGTAGTCAGGATTCTCTCTTACGAAAGCTCCTAACTCCTTTATTTTACCTTGAGCGTATTCTTTAATAGCAGTATTATCCCACGCGTTTATAGCACTGTTATAATCAAAATCCTCCGCTAACATTTTAGCCTTATTCTCGGAGTAAATCTTAGCTTGACGCATTTGATCTTGTTGTCTTGCTAAATCAGCAGTCGCTTGGTCATATCCAAAACTTTGTGCTAATCCTTTACGTATCCCTATATCTGCCATACTATTATCCTAAATTTGTATTTCCGTACATCATTTTATTGATTTGGTCTTGAGCCTCTCTTTCACGTTGATACCTTCTTGCGCCAACAACATTTTGAATACCTGCGCCTAACAATTCAGCACCAGCTTGTTGTTTTTGCATAAACTCATTCATTTTGTCTGCAAATAACTGTCTGCTCATTCCTGCTCTTTGTCCAGCTAATCCTGCCGCAACTTGTGCTTTTTGCATACGCATTTGCTCGTCTTGAGCCTCAAGCTTATATTTATTCATTAACTCTTCGTTCAACGCAGCTCTAACATTAGATAATCCTACACCCGCACTGCCACCTGCTAATTGATTAATACGCGCTTGTTGAGCTATTCTTGCATTTACAATATCGCTTTTTAAAGCTGCTTTTTGCTCAGGAGTATATCCGTATCTTGATGCCGCTACCGCCTCGTCTGTTAATCTACTAAATGTAGGATCAATAACATCAGTAGGTCGTTTATCTTTCATTAATTGCTGTAAACCATAACCTGCTTGTGCAGCGCCTAAAATTGTTTCTAATCCTGCTCCGTATCTACTTCTTTCAGTAGATGGAGTTTGTCCCGTTTGCTTTCCTTGTAATTGAGCAATAGCATACTCATCTTTTTCCAACGGAGTTATATTAGGCATTGCTCTCTTAGGAGTTCCCGGTATTACAATATCTTCTTCTGCTGTTGGTTCACCAATAACAGGAGCAGTAAACTTAACCATTTCAGCAATACCTCCTTTTTTAGTAGTAGGAGCTGCTGAAGTAGTTGTTGCAGTTGCTTTAACAGGATTTACTTGAATAGCTTTCCATTCAGCTATTTCCTTAGCATTAGGTCTTTGAGTAGTTTTTGTGTAAGTTTTACCGCCATCTGCGCTCACCTCAAAATATCCGTCCGATGTTATTCTTCTTTTTTCTTTCATAACATAATGTTTTTATATTAACCCCAATCCCAATCTCTGTTTACATTTCCTCCCATAGCGTATTTTCCTACAATACCGCCCATGTTCTTTTTGCCTCCCGCTACCCATCCCATGTACTTTCTTTGTTTGTCAGTCAGTGGCTTTCCGTGAACAGATTTATCGTGTAACATAGTCTTTGCTTTTTCTTTTGATAATTCGCCGCCTTGTGCTTTTTTAACAGTTTCATACTTTTTTTCTAAATTATAAGTAGTTTTCCATTTACCTTCAGGCATCATAACTTCATATTTCGATGTTCCATCGCTTCTTCTTGTTTCTCTTGCAAATTCAGTTATACCATATTCCTTTGGTTTATCGTTACCAACTTTACCTTTATAAACATTATACGATTTAACTTTTGTTTTATCCGCAGGAGTTACATTACCCCCGTTTGCTTTTTCCATTGTGCTTCCAACGGTTCCACCTTCAGCCCATGTTTCTCTTGCGAATGCTCTAAAGTAAGGATTTTTTTTCAAATTCTTTTCGTGTCTTGCATAAAAAGCTTTTTTTCTTGCAGGGTCATTAGGATGTTGTCCTAAATTAGAATCTCCAAAGTATTTTTTAGTTCCGTCAGGTCCAGTTACTACGTGAGTTTTACCTTTTCTTTCACTTGACCTTTTAACTACGTAACCACCTTTGTTCTTTTCCATTTCATTTTCTTCGGCTTCAGGAGCTAACTTTTCTAATATTTCTTTTCCTAAGTATCTTGTTATTTTTTCTTTTTCAGCAGGAGTAAACAAATGTTCACCATTACTTACAGCAACTTTATCAGACTTAGGCGTGCCTCCTTTTTTAAATTCAGCAACTTTGTTAGGATTTTGCCCTAATACCATTCTTCTAATTCCTTTTGCCATTTCGTTATTCTTAGCAGGAGCAATAAAGCTACCTTCAGGAATACCTTTTTTGTTTATATCGGTAACAATGCTGTCAGAAGTTCCTGTGCCTGCACCTTTAATAGTTCCGCCTTTTGCGTAATTAATTTTGTTAGCAGAGTTTGATATTTGCTTTACTTGACCTCCATTAGCAAATAAACCTGCTAAACCACCTTTAGTATCTTTTACATTATAAGTTTCTAATTTAACAGCGCCTCTATTTGGATTTGTTGATTCTTGAGCCTCAGTAGCTTTTACGTAACCTTCTTGATTTGTTAAATCTTGACGTTCTTTCTTTTCTTTTTACCTCTAATTGCCCCTGATGTCCCTCCAATTACAGCACCCGCAATAGCCCCAATAGGAGCAGATAATCCTCCTGTTGCAGCCATTAATGCAGGATTCATTCCAATCTGCAAGCCAGTAGACGTTCCTTTTATAGCTCCAACACCCGTTTGTCCTGCAATAGAGCTTCTTCCATCTTTTCTATCCAAAGCATCTAATCCGCTTGATGCCATAGGGGCAGCCATATTTAGAAAGTTTAATTTATCTTCACCGCTTATGTCTTTTAATTTTTTACCGCCAATCATATTGGTTTCATCAGTAATTACGTTAGGGTCAATACCTGATGGCTGTGTACCGTCTTTGTATCTTGCTACTATTCCACCTTTTTTCTTAGGTTGAACAGGATTATACATACTGCCATCTCCTATTCTGTTTATGGATTGTTTAACATCCAAAGAAGGATCGTATTCGCCTTTAAATGGTTGAGTTTGAGCAGCACCGTATCCATGAAGTACTCTAAGTGGCCCTTCTTTTAAAGCAGCATCAGACTGCTTTCCGTACATCCCTGTAGGCTTTGATAATTTTTCATAATCATAATAAGGAGCCCCTTTTTCTGTGTAAGAAACAGGAGAAGATGAAGGATCAAAAACTTCTAATTTACCATTAACATCAACTCCGTAAAGAGTTGTTGGCTTTCCCCAACCTCCAGCAGTTTCCCATCTATTATTTTTAGCATCCCATTGAGCAGGTATATCTATTGATTCATAAAACATTTTGTTTCCTGACTTATCGTAAATAGGAGACATTCCTTGAGATGCTCTTGACCATTTTCTTTCGCCTCCCCAAATTGTACCCCATTTGTTTTCAGGAACTTTTGTTTCAGCTTTCTTTTCAATTTGCTGCGAACTTTTATCTTTATCTTCTGTAGATTCTTGACCTAAATACAAATAATCAACTTTAGGTAATACCTTTTTTTCAGACGCATATCCCTTAAATGTTTTAGGGGTTAATTCTGAATCAATAGCTTTTTTTTGCGAAGTTTGGATATTTTGTTTTAATTTACCTTCTTCAGTTTTTGTAAAAGACTTAGCGCTAGTAGTAGTATTTTTAGATTCTTTTTTGTACAAAACTTCACCAGCCTCATTTTTTACAACATTGCCTTTTGCATCTTTTACTTCCACGTATCCTTCAGGAATCTTTGTTACTTTTTTAGCTGACTTTATAGGATCATCCCCTCCGTTTACATTACCACCTACTGCCATTTTTGACATTAAAGCTTTTCTTAATAATTCTGATTTCATAATACTATTTTTTTTCTCTAAATACTGATGTTATATACTCAAATAGCTTCTGCAAGTTACGACTATTTGTCGGATTAGTTGTATAATTTTTAAACGTTAATTTTACTTTTAAATAAAAATCTACTAACCTTCCCTTGCTTCCTAAAGGCACGCTACTATTCCAACTTTTATCAATGTATCTGTACCACTTATTATTAGTGCTTTCCGCAACATTGTCGTCGTCAATAGTACATTCTATTGTGTCGTAATTGTACTCGTTTGATTTTTGACGTAAGTTATCAACCGAAAATGGTTTACCCGTTTTTGGATTAATAACCAACTCTATATCGTGATTGTAAACTTGTCCAAAAAACTTAGCAAAGTTAGTTGTTGAAAATAACAAATGTGTTTCGTTTGATTGAGTTGTTTTAGTCCAATAAATACTTCCAACATAATCAGGCTGTTGATTTGCGGCAACAGGAACGCTCGTAGTAAACTCTTTTATACAAACATATTCTATATTGTTTTTAGTAACATTGCTACCTATTAAATACTGTGTATCTGCTACTATTAAATCAGATTGTATGTCTTTATTTGCTACAACTAAATTGTTATGATTTTGCCATACAGCTCCTTTTAAATCAAAGAATCCTACAAACACGTTTCTTGAGTGATGATAACCTACCGTTAAGTTTTTCCAATACTTAGGCTCATCGTCTTCTCCTTCAACCCATTTAAAGTTCATGTAAGTCATTTTGTAATTTGGATCATAAACTCCCGAAATACCTATACCCATTAATGGAGTATCGTTATTTTGTAATTCGTATGTGTTATCTAATTGACTTGCGTAAAACAATTGCGGATTATTAAAGAATGTTCTTAATCCTTTTATAAAAGACACTTCTTGTATTCCTCCCCCAACAGTCATTACTAAAAACGCTCTTCTTCTAAAATCAAACCAAGCGAATCCGTATTCTGTTTCTATTAAAGCGAATTTATGTTGATTGCCAAAATAAGTATTAAAGTTATCAAACCTGTCAATAACTCCACTTACACCTAATTGAGTAGCGTCACCTATACTTCCACCAATTAATTGCCTTTCTAACATAGGTAAATATCCTATTGAATGGTCTTGCCAAAAGAATACTTTACCATCCCTATTACGAACATTGTTTATTTGTCCTTTGTTTCCGTCCAAATCCCTATATTGATTTTGAGGGAATGTTCTAAATGAATCTATTGTTTCTCCTAATGTTTTAGGTCCAGCCCATCTTACTCTATAAGGAAATTTAGATGTTAATGAGGATATAGGTAACGCAGGATACGCAACAACTCCATCCGAAGTATAAGCGCTATTTACCAAAAATTGTTCAGGATTTGTACTTCCTGATCTTTTGTAATAAACACCAGAAGCGCTTGCGTGCATTCCAAATTGCTGTATATTTAATCCTTGTCTTAAATAATGATTTATATTTGATTCTACCGGAAAAAATATACCGTAAGAAAAAGAATTAGAAGCGTACTGAACATCGTCATATAAAGATTTCCCTATACTGAATATGCCTAAAAATGAATCCCCTCCAAACACGTCTATTTCATTAAATACATAATTAGTTCCGTCAAACGTATCCGCTTTAACAGAGCTATCTATTTTTTGATAATGACCTGTTGGAATATAAATAGTGTTGGCTAAAGCAGAAGGAGCTGTTCCTCCGTATAAATTAGTTTTCGGAGTGTAATAATTCATTAATGGCTTTGCCGTATTGTATTGCTCAGTAGAAGATCCCATTCCGTTTCCATTAGGGAAAGTTGGAAACCCATTTAATTCTAGCACAAAAGTTTTACACCCAACAGCCTCTAATCCTGCAAAAGGAAGTATGTATCCGCCATTAACTGTAACCAAATTGTTATCATAAGCAATTCCTGCGTAATAGTTTGTAATACTTCCTCCCGCATTAACCCCATCTACCCTATTTACAGTGTATTGTTGGCTTGATTGACCGTAATACTCATACCATTTAGAGTTTACTTGCTCAGGAGTACCAATAGTGGCACTATAATAAGATTCAATAAATGGTCCGTTTGGAATTTTAACAAAACAATCACCTTTTAGAAATTTTCCTGTTTCTGGCGAATAATAATTAAATAATGCGTCAGGACTATGCCAATTCATTATATTTCCATAATTATTTCCTGTAGCCACAAATTCAGCAGAAGAATTTAAGTCAGCCATTGGAAGTTGCTGTATTGTTCCGCTAGGTGACAATGTAGTTCCGCACGTCTGAAACATAAGTCCTTGAGCTTGGCATTGCTTATCTCTTGGAGCTCTCATTATGCTGAAACCGCTCATTTTATCAATATCGTCTAGAGAAAAAGTTAATCCACTTATTCTTATTCCGTTGATTCTTAATGAATGGTTTCTTGAGCTATTGTATTTCATAGGTCCGCCTTTGTCTGCCAAAGATTGAACTTGATGATCCCCTAACCATCTTGCATACATAGGGTCGCCCTTTTTATCATAAGGAACTACCGCAAATCTATAAGTTTCGTCACTCCAATATTGTCTTAAATATTGAGTAGTAGCCATTCCTCTATAATCGTAATAATCGTCATTTAAAGGTATAGCTTTCCATTTGTCAACGCCCGCAAACGTTCTATATCTTTTAGTTCTTATACAAGCTCTAACTAATGGCGAACCCGAAACGGATGTGTAACTTATACCTAATCCGCTTGTTGCCTGAAAAGTATTTTGAGCTTGTAAATCTCCATAATTTGTTCCCCCGTAATTAACAACACCTCCTGTAACTATATAATGCCCATCAATATATAATTGACCAGAAGCAATACCTGATTGTGACTGAGCGGGCAAACCTGCATTCATTGGTGAAGAACCGTATGCCTGCGTGCTTGGAACAATCCAATATGAATCTGAAGGTATCAAATAGCTTAAATCATTTAATGTAACAGATGCCTTGTCAAAATCTTGCAACTCTTCTCTTTCGGTAACGTTTCCTATTACATTGAAATTTTTATTAGTAGTAATATCTTTTACTTTTAAAATACTTGCAGGGAATAATGTTAATTCGTTTAGAGATAATTCAGTTCCCCCTTCTTGGTTATGCTGAATATACATTGTTTCTGCTGTTATTTTTTCAGTAGCAAATATATTAGCCGTTCTTAAAACGTTATATGTTTGGTCGTACTCAGCAACAGCAACTTCTATTGTATCGTAATAAGAAATATCTAATCCTGATATTTTTAATTCTACTCCGGTAGTTGTTGTAGCTAAAGTTCCTCCAGCTCCACTTCCTTGAACCAAATTAAAGCTAGCATAAGAGTTAATGCTATATACATTTATAGGAAAAGAACCGTAACTCCATGCGCTTGTAATACCTTGACTTTCTATGCTTAATCTTACAAAATAAGCTTTAGAGCCTCCATAAAGAGTTCCCGATACATATTTATTAAAATCTATTTCAGGATTTATTCTATCGGGGTACCAGCTCAAAGCCTTGTAATCTATGTACTGATAAACCTTTGGGCTACCATCAATTACAGCATAAGTAGTTGTTGCTCCAGCAGTAAACACGTTTGTTGCCGTTAATCCCGGTCCATAATTAGTACTGCTATAACTAATGGCTCCACCAACAACCATGTATTGTTCGCCATTAACTAAATCACCTGAATTTATTTCAGTAAATGCAGGGTCTTTTACATTTAAAACTCTTGGCTGATTGTAATTATCAGTCCAATAAACTCTTTTTATTCTGTCATTCTCTTCAAATGTAAACCCCGTTATTTGATGTTCTCTGCTGAAATTTAACTCTACATGACCGTACAAAGGAACATAAGTTCCAACTCCATCTTTGTCAAAAGTTACTTGTCCTATTTCGCCATAACCACCGCTATCTGAGTTTGTAGAAAATACTACTAGTGTATCTAAAAAAGAAATATATCCTATTACGGAAGGTAAAGCTTGCTTAGAAGTATAAACTGCATCATATATCGGCGGAATAGTAAACGTTACTTTTGTCCCTTTTGGTAGTTCAATAACATAATCATTTCCATCATAAGAAACCAACATTCCATTATTCATGTCCCTGTAAGTTCCTCTTGGCTGCAATAATATATTGCTATCTTTGGTTAAACCGCCTTCAAATGTGTTTGTAATTTCCATTAGTAATAACTATAACCTGTTGGATACATTCCTACCCACAAGCCTCTTCCTTTGTAAGGATTATTGATAACTTGTGCTATTTCTTCTCTGTCTGATTCTGTTAGTATATTGTCTTGAGCTCTTGAATGTTTACATAATCTAAACCATTCTCTTTTATGCTCTATTGTCAGCGCAGGAGATAATGGTCTTGCAGAATACTCACTTCTTACTCCGTACTTCCACAAAATAAATTCTGTAATTGCTCTTGTATGATTTTCAGAAATCATTATAAATCCACAATCGTCTTCTTGATAACCTACATACTCAATGGTTACTTTTTGACCATCTAAGTTTCTTCTAAAAAGCAACTGATTGTTTTGAACTTGATAGTCAATAAATCCATTAAAGTAGTTTACAGAATTTGGATCATAGTCTACTATTAAAAATCCTGAACTATATTGATTTGTATTATTGATAAAATAATTACCCATGCCTTGAAAGCAAGTACCGAATAAGCTATCGCAATCACAACCGTGATCACCCATAATAGCTCTTTGCAATATAACCGCACAACATGGTAATTCAGCAGCGCATCCTTGAATAGTTAATACTTTCTTCTTAACTACCATAGCAAATCTACTTGCTATTTCTTTTTCAGCCTGTACTGCCCAGTTGGTAAATACAGGCATATCAACAGACCTGTCTGCTCCAACCATATCCATTGCGTCTATAATTGGGTTTCTTATTGATATTAATCTGTTAATTGACATTCTCTAAAATCTTTTCCTTTACTTACTGTTTCAAATATTTTTTTCCTTAGTTTTTGGCAAGGGTAAAATTTAACTCCGTCTACTATTGATTTTCCTTTATAGTAATTAACTTTAAAGGCATAATCTAAATTGTTAAGATTTAATACTTTTAAAGGCATTAATTTTCCTTTTTTAGCAACTAATCCCTTAGCTCTTAACTTTTTTGTAGATTCAGATACTTTACTTTTCTCCACGACAAACGTTCCTACATTTGCCATTCCTTTTACCTCTCTACCCGCCAACAAATCTTCATAGAACAAATCTAAATACGCATCCCAAACTTTATATACCTCTGAACGTTTAACGCTTTTCTTCGTTACTTTCCTTATCATTTTTCTGCCTCTATTGGCAGATTTTTTGTTAAGGAGTAATTGCTTTTTTACGTTCTTGCTCATCGTCCTCCGAACTATTTTTAACGTCCGTTATTTTTGTTTCTTCAATAGCAAACTCTTTTGTCAATACTTCTAATATTATCTGTCTAGCCATATCGCCTTGAACAGGGTATTGACTATCTTCTGTGTATGCAGATGTTCTACTTGTCGTTTTAACCTTTCCTAATCCTGTGTAATTTGCGTTTACAGCAGTGAATGTTTGACCGGGATTATAACCCAATCCATTGTGAACAACTTGAGCTTCGTAAACAGTATAACTTGTACCAACTACTAAGCTACCTGAAGATACAAATTCTGTATTTATAACAGCAGCATCTTTAGGGCGATTAAGAACCATTATAGCTCTTACTTTGTCCATTTGCTTATTGATGTAATAAGCATTACCAATCTTATAATAATAGTAGAATTTGTTTCTAACGTGTTCTTTTGGTATTTGAGCTAATAACTCTATTGGGTAATAGTAAAATTGTCTTGTTCCGCACGATGAAATTAATTTAAGTCCTGAATCAGAAGATGATTGAGGGTTGTATAAACTAATATTATCGGGTAATGTAACTTTTGAAACAATACATTCGCAAAAAGGAATACTATTGTCGTCATTAAAGTTTACAGGAGTTAAATTTAAAAAACCTAAATCCTGCATCCAAGCGTTATCAACAACCTTTGTTTGATTGTATTCAGCGTGAATTAATTGAGAACGAACATTATCTCGGAGAAACGCTATTTGGTCTGGATCCAATCTACTGTCGTCCGTAAAACCAAATCTCGTTAATATGTTTATGATTGTATATGTAATTTCGTTTCCAGTCATGGTAACAAATATAAAGAAAATTCAATAGCTATCTAATTGTTATTTATTAACAATCAATGACATGATTTTTCTGAATGCGTATTTAATTGAAATTACAGATAACGTAATCCAAAACCACCAAAAAGTTAATTCATCAAACCATGTTTTATGTTCTAAATGACAAACAGGAACTTCTTTAACTTCTTGTTCTTTTCTAATTCTTATTGTTTCTTTTAAGCCATTAATTACGGATTTTAAACTATCTGTTTCACATTCAACTACCAAAGAGTTGCCAACAGTTTTAATAGTTGATTTAATGCCATTCTTTTTAGCCTCTACTTTAATGGGCTTTAAATTACCTAAGCTGTCGCAAAGATTTTTACATGGATTATCCAAATACTGAATAGGACCTTGTTGAGTAATGTAAATAGTAGTATCCCTTATTTTTTCAATAATAGAATCGTGAATTTCTTTTTCTATCCTTACAGGGCATTCTAAGCAAATTTTTTGTCTTTTCTTTTCAGAAATGCACCCACTAAGGAGCGTCAGTAGGAGTAGTGTCGCTAGTAGAGTTTTTTTCATTTTTTAATTTTATATTTTCAAACGTTGTTAACCCTAAGCATACAGAAATCATTCCATAATCAATAAGTAGTATTTCAGGAAATAAGCTAAAATCAGATTTAAGATGGCTGTTCTTAATCCAAATAACATGACCAACAATAATTAATATTACAATGGTAAATGCCGTTAGTTTTCTCGCAGAAAACGAGTTCTTAGTTACCGTATCAAAAGAGCCTAAAAATTTATTGTATATTTCTTTCATAGCGATTTAAGCATTTCTATTAGTTTAGGCTGCGGCGTTACATCTATTTTATCATAACGTACTGAGTTATGAGTAAATACGCCTGAATCGCCTTTTAAAGCTCTAGGAGTTATGTCCCAAATATCTTCATTGTAAGTCAATGGAATATTATATTTTTCTTTCCATAGCAACAACAATTCTTTTATTGCTTGTATCTGAGCATCAGTATAAGCATGAACATACTTATATCCTTTATATTCTTTTGGTAACGTTATTACATCCTCTTCAGGAATAACTGAATTAACGTAGGTATAATACTTGCCTTCTCTATATGTTAATCCGCCGAAATTACAAACCTCTATGCCTATTGATATTTTATCTAATGACTTATAAGGTAATTTAAAATTGTGAAATGTGGATTCTTTTAATCCTAAATGATAAGCCCAATGTTTACTGCTAAATCCTTGAACAACTTCTCCATCAATCCATTTAGCTGTTTTAGTTGGTTTACCGCCAACAGTTACGCAAGTCGCTATCTTCTCAGGATTGTTTTCCCATACTTTAAAAACAGCAAAAGGATCTGCTGATCCTGCCGTATGATGTAGATAAATTTGTTTTTTTGTGTGCTCCTCTGCTATATATTGATTAGCAGAAAAAGGAACTTGAGTTAATTTCATTATGATCTACTAGCTAATCCTAGTTGAATTTGAACTAATTGGTCAACGCTTGCTGACAGCTTATTTACTGTTTGCGCTAAAGTTCTTAGTTCTAATTGAGTAGTTTGTTCTAATCTTTTTACGTCACTATTAAGTTGCTGTTCAACTAATTCTATTCTTCCTTTATTTTTACCAACTTCTTCTATTGCTTTTTTGGTATCATTATGGATAATCTTTAAAAAGTATCCTAATATTAAAAGAAGTAACCCGATAATTCCTCCGGATATTCCTATAATTGTTTCGGCTAACTCTAGTGTCATATTCATTAAATAATTATTATTTATTTTTCCTCAAATTTAACTTTTTTATAAAATAATAATTAATTTAGTTATTAACTATTTCTTCTTGAAAAGGAAATGGAGGACTAGGAACAGGAACGTATGGACTTAATGGAATATCTAATAAATATGCGTATTGTGTTTGAGCAACATCAATTTCATCCTGTTCACTTAAAAATAAAAAATAAATTCCGTTTATGTCCTGAACGAAATTAAAAAAAGTGTCACTATCAATGAACGTGCCTTGTAGTTCATTTGCTTGTTGGTTTGTTACTATTCTTCCTT
>Ga0181352_1000493_pt1 | contig 16817 bp, 6 predicted proteins | sample Fa13VDMLBSN_FD_130103 | JGI IMG/M metagenome (GOLD analysis project Ga0181352, IMG submission 130103) | Freshwater viral communities from Lake Michigan, USA - Fa13.VD.MLB.S.N | ecosystem: Environmental > Aquatic > Freshwater > Lake | place: USA: Michigan | collected 2013-09-23 | reverse complement strand
GGCTGAGGAGCCACAAGCCGTTGACGCTATGGGTAACGTGACTGGTATGGCCGCTGGCGGTTTGCCAGAAGATTACGGTATTGGGCGCTTGCCTGCTAAAAACATTGAGCGCATGGCTGACGGCGGTATTGCTGGTTATGGTGACGACGAAGGCATGGCTCAAGGTGGTATGTTTGAGTTTGCCCAGCGTAGCGAGCCTGTGATTCGTATGGCTGAAGGCGGTATGCCCGGGTTTAAGAAGGGCGGTCTTACTGACAAGCAAGAGTTTGCTATGCAGTACAAAGATGTGGCTGAAAAAGTTGGTAAAGAACTAGGCGTTGATCCGGGCATTCTTATTGCTCAATGGGGTCTAGAAACCGCATGGGGCAAGAAAACTGTAGGCCAGTACAACCTTGGCAACATTAAAGATGTGTCAGGCAAAGGCCCAACAGCGTACGACAAGATGGAGAAGAGCCGTTCTTCGTACAAGACATACGATTCACCTGACGCGTTTGCCGCAGACTATGCCGCGCTTATCAAACGCAACTTCCCCAAAGCCGTGGGCGCTGGCTCCGATATTGGCGCGTTCAGTGAAGGCTTGCAGTCAGGTGTAAAAGGCGCTTACGCTACTGATCCTAACTACCGCAAGGTGTTGGCGAACACGCACAAAAACTTGCCCGATATTCCGTTTGTTTCTTCTGCTCAAGCCGGAGAAGTGCCAAAAGCCCAAGCCGATACTAGCTTGGCTGCACAGATCCCCGGCCAGTCATACACTGCGCCAGCTTCTGACTACGACAAAACTAACTCGTTCTTTGGTCGGATGGCTGACAAGTTGGGCATTCCTCTTGAAGCTCAGCGCCAGATTAGCACCACACTAAACGCCCCCACACCATTGGCGCCAGTGGTTGGCTCCACTAAGTCAGGGTCTGGTCTTGCTGCCTTGGGCGAGAAGCTAGGTGAAAAGCTGGGGCTTCTCAAAGGACCTACTGGAAGCATGTCTAAAGCCGAGATTGCCGCATTGAAGAACGAGCAAGCTGGCCTACGTGCGCTGGAGAACTCTCAGCTTGCAATCAAAGAAGCTCAAGGCGCTGGCGCCACATTGGAAGAGCAAGAGTACTTACGCAAGATGATGGAAGCTAACCGCGCTAGACAAGTGCCAAGCGCGGCAGAAAAGATCTCAGAAGCTTCTTTGCTACGAGAAGGCCAAGATGTAGCCACGGCACAACGTCTGGCACAAACAGGCAGCCAAGCTCAAGCCGCAGGGCGTGTTGATGCGCTTGCAGACAAAGCGTTCCCCACTAACAATGCCACGCCAACTGCAGGTGTACCGGACGGTGCAATTCCGTTCAAAGGTATTGATGATGCTGAACTTCAGCGCATGCAGGAAGCTAACCAAGCGCCTATGACGCGTGACGACATTGTCAAAGCGGCTGAAGAAGTCACACCTGCCAAGGAGCGCAAAGGCTTTAGCAACGAGGACATGTTGACATTGGGCTTGAACCTGCTTGCAAACAAGTCTCCAAACTTCATGACAGCACTTGGCGAAGCCGGATTGGCTACCGTTGCTAGCAAGAAAGAACGCGAGAAAATTGAACGTGAAGAAGCCAAACTCAAAGGTTCCGAAGCGTTGCAGAAAGCACAGGCTAAGTACTACGACGCATACGCTGGCGCTATTGAGCGTGGCTCCAAAGAGAAGAATCTGGAGCTAGAAGCTGAAAAGATGGTGCTAGACAACCTTGGTAAATGGGAGAAGAGTATGGCCGGGCAAATGGCCTCTATGAATGACCCCAAAGCCAAACAGCGTGAAGAAGAACGTTTGCGCACAGCTATCTATGCAAGCCTTGGAATTAAACCTATAATGACTTCACAGTCCGCGGCTCCTTCTGGGGGCGGTGGTTTTAAATTTCTAGGGGTTAACTAACGCCCCATAAAAATCTAGGAAGCAGCAATGCCCATTTACAAAGTAGAAGGCCCTGATGGGCGTGTTTATAGTGTAGAGGGGCCTGCTGGGGCATCTCCTGATGAGGTTGTTGAGTTTGTTCGGGCAAACTACAAACAGCTACAGCCCAAAGAAGGCATTGGCGCTGCGGTCAGTAAAGGCATTGAGTCTTTAATTTCGTCTGGCAAGACTGCAATTGGCTCTCTTACAGGGTCGCCAGAAGAAGCCGCTAAAGCCGCCCTTGAGCGCGGTGAAGACATCGGCAAACGGTATGCCGAACAAGTCAGTCTTGATAAAGTTAAGAAAGCATACGCCGAACGTGGACTCTTGCCTGCGGCTGGGGAAGTGCTTAGTCAAGTCCCTGCGGCTATTGCCGAACAAGTCCCCAATATTGCCGCTTCATTAGGAAGTGCTCGCGCTGGTGCGGCATTGGGTTCCGTTGCTGGCCCCGGCGGTGCGTTAGTTGGCGGTATTGGTGGCGCACTTTTGCCGTCCCTTATTCAGCAGTTTGGTGGCAACATTGAGCGTCAAGCCGCAGAACAGCAACAACGTGGCGAGCCTATCAAGATTGATCGTGGCGCTGCCGCACTGGCCGCCGCCCCACAAGCCGCACTGGACGTTGCCGGTACGTTTATTCCTTTGGGCGGTCGCCTTGTCAGCAAACTGACTGGCATCCCAGAGAAAGCTTTGTTTGGTAAATCTGCTGAACAGGTAGCCAAGCTAGCCGATGAAAGACTGCTGGCCACCCTTGCAAAAGGTACAGCCACCGGTGCGCTTGCTGAGATCCCAACTGAGATTACGCAACAGATGTTGCAGCGTGCGCAAGCAGGTTTGTCTTTAACCGATGCTGACGCTCTCAAAGAGTATGGCGAAACAGCCTACCAAGTCGGATTGCTTGCCCCTATTGGTGCCGCCGGTCGTGTGGGAGACCGAGCCGCAGCTCGTGGCGAACGTGCCCAGCAACAGGAAATAGCGCGTCAAGAAGAGCAGATGCGCCAGTTGCAAGAAGCGGAAACTCAAGAAGAGAAAGTCCGCATCGCTAAAGAGATTGAGCAACAACAAGCCGAAGCCGCTAAACAAGCCGCGATTGCAGCCAAAGCAGAAGAGAAGCGTTTGGCACAGGCTAAAAAGCTTGGCACGCCTGACCTGTTAGCCCAGATGGGCGACGAAACTGTTGTCGGTAAGTTCTCTGAATTGCCTGATGCAGAGCGTGCCCGTACCGAAAAGCTAAACGGCTTGGCCAAACAGTTTGGCTACACCGACGCAGAGATCTCAGGACAGACGCCTGAAGGTCTACAAGCCATGTTGCGTGAGCGTGTCACAACCGACTTGGAGCAGACACGCCGAGTAGTTCCAGATTTGCAAAAGCAACTGGAAGAAGCCAAGAACAAACAGGACATGCAGCGAGTCATCGCGCTGTCCAAACAGCTTGATGGCCTAAAGCCAGCAGAGAGCCAGCTTACATCTGCACTCAAGCAACTCAACCAGCTAGCGCCAGCAGAAGCCGACATAAACTCTGTACGCAAAGCTTTAGACAAAGCAATCAGCACAGAAGACTACGCCAAGGCACAGACACTTGCCGCGCAGTTGGAAAAGCTACAGACTACACAAGCTGGCGTTGAGCGTAAGATTCCCGGTGAAGCTACGCCGCGTAACATCCGTGCACTGCCTACCGAACAGGTAGACATGTTTGGCGCTGAGTTCCAGAAAGAACTGGACATTAAAGACCAGCAACAAGCACAGCAAGACATTGAGCAGATCACAGAGAAGCAACCTGAGTCGCAGGTTAGCCGTGATGAAGACTTGTTTGCTGCCGAACAAGAATACGAAGAAAGTATTAAAGCAAGAGAAGAAGGTAAGAAAAAGACCCTCACTCCTGAAGAGTATGCTGACTCGTTGCGTCGTGGTATTGACCCCGATTACGTTGGCCCAGAGCCATCAAAAGGACAAGCCGCACCCAAGGTCATGTACCGCGAAGTGCCGGAAGAGAAAGCGCCTACTGATGTCAGGACGCTGTTGTCTTACCCACCTGCTGGCAAACTGCCATCAGGCCCAACCAAGCGCATACCTTATATTGTTGATGAGAAGGGCGTCAGCCGTGACTTGTCAGAGAAGGAAGCCAAAGAGCTGTTGGCGCAAGAACCCAAGGTTGCAAAGACGGGCGTTGACGAAGCGATTGACTCAGGCATCATCAACTCAGAAGTCAAAGACATCCTTGGTCTCAAAGGCCTAAGCAACAGAAAGCTTGACCTTAACGTTACAGAAGACGCTGAGTTTGTTGAAGGTAAGCTGCGCGCCAAGCTCAATGAGAGCAAACAACAAGCGCAAGACTTGCTTGATCAGTACATGGCTGATCCGTTTGCTGAAAGCAACCTGTACGACACCGAAGGCAACCTGTCAGAAAAAGCCAAAGAAGTTCTGTGGCGTGACATGCAGGCTCAGGAACTCGAGCGTTTACTTAAGCATATTGAGGAAGGTAAACGCGCACGCCGTACTGCGGCTGGAGAAGAGCGCCTAGCTGAGAAGATTATTGGTACGCCACAACGTACAGTGTCTATTGACACAACACTGCCAGCCATCGAAAAGATGGAAGCCAAAGATGCCAACGAGTTGGCACAGGCTATGGGCGTTAGTGGTGCGGCAGAACTCAAGGTTTTAGACAACGAAGCAATCAGTTCACAGCGCCACACGCTGGAAGCCAAGCGCCAGAAAGAAATTAAAGACAACACATACGACAAGTTGCTTGAAGCGCTTGAAGACCAGCGTAAGTCTAAAGAAGCGCCGCACAAGTACGATCTTGTGCGTCTGGCTAAACTGCGTAATGAATACGTGCAGGCGGCATTGAAAGAAGCCGCGCATCTGCGTGCAGCGCAAAGACAATCGCCCCTGTCAAGCGTCCAGATTCTGCAAGCTACAAACGACATGTACGAGTCGCTCAAAGAGTTGAGCACTCGCTACCCAGCCAAGCCTGTTAAAGAAACAGTTGTCACCCGCGTCAACAAATTGCAACAAATGCAAGAACAGTTGGCTGGCATGGAAGAAGGGCTTAAGCGCGACAAGCTCATAGCCGACATCAACAAGCTGGTAGAAGTACAACAGCGACCCATCCGAAACAAGATTAAAGCCAAGCAGCAAGAGTTGGTGCGTCTGCGCGATCAGATGGAACGTTACCGCCGTCAAGACTTGGAGCCTGCACGCCAGAAATGGTTGGCCATGCCAGAAGGCCCACTTGGTAGCAAAGAGTACATTGCTCGTGACCAGATGCAACAGCGCTATCTGTTGCGCAAAAAGAAGTTTGACGATTTTGCAGCGCACGACTCTAGAGTCACGCAAAACATTACAGACCTGATGAAGCGTCTGGACGAGCCAAAGTACACCAAAGGCAGGAAAGCTAAAGACATACGTCCTGCAAGCCAGCGTCCGTTTGCTGACCGCAAGAAAGCGGTTGAGACAATTAAAGAACAGTTGGAGACTGCTGAAGCCAAGCTGTTGGAAGCACCTGTACGCAAGCGCGTAGAAGTGTCTGAGATTGAGCGCCGTCAAGGTTTGATGGCACAGATTAAGGCCAAGGTAGACAGACTCGAGTCTTTGAAGAATCAGCAAGGCGCTAAAGACGAGCGCGAGAAACTGACCAAAGAGATTGCTGGCCTAGACGCACGTTTAAAGAAACAACAGGCTGAGCTTGCTGAGCGCCAGAAGGCACCTGAGACACCGCTTAACTTTAAAGAGCGTCGTGACGAAGCCGCGGAGTTGGAAACTCAGATTAAAGAAGCGTTTGCCGCCAAAGACTACGAGAAGACAGCCAAGCTGCTTGCTCGTATGCAGCAGTTGAACTTGGGCGAATCTTTAGCGTCTGAGCTTGGCACTGACCTTGAGTACAACCAGCGAGTGCTGGAGCGTGCCATCAAAGAAACACAAGGCGAACTCGATGCGCTTGTTGGCATTCCGCCCGGCAAAGAAGTCAAGGTTGGCGAGAAAGCCCCGCGCCGTGGTTTGTCAGAAGAGCAGCAACAGGAACTCAAGCGGCTTAACAAGCGCATGGAAGCGCTTCAGAAGAGTTTGGCCGAGAACCAAGCATCGCTTGACGACATTGGCCTCTTTGCCGCAAAGGGTGTCGATACTACAACGGGCGATCTGTTTGCCCCTACAGCCGAACAAGGCGTTATCTTTGAAACGCCAGAGAAGTTTTTGGGCTCCTCTAAATACGGCAATATCGGAAAGATGCGTAGGGAAGCTGAACGTCTTGCCAACATACTGCCTGTAAATTTTGAAGACTTGCAAAAAACACGTACCGACTACGTGACAGCGCTTAGCGCGTTGGAGAAGTTGCGCAAGACACCAGAGGCAACACAGTTTAATTACTACGGCGAGTTGGCAGGCCAGTACGCTGTCCAAGCGGAAAACATGCGCAAGAGAGCCAAGGACTCTTATGCTTCTAACAACAAGCAGACACGCGCACAATGGACTATGCAGGATGCGGAAGCTAAGCGTCTGCAAGAGCGTGCAGATCTGTACGAAAAAATGGCTAGCAGCGCCAAGCTGTTAGACATTAGCAAGTACTCTACAGAACTGCAACAGATTATTGTGGAAGCCAAGTTGCAAGGCTTGGACGTAGAAGAAGACAGCCGTGAGATTGGCTTGTCCATGGCTCAGAAGAATGTCGAGCGCCTTAAGACCGCCATGAATGACATGGATGAGTTGGCTCGCAAGAATGGCACGACCGCGCCTATTGTCAAAGAAAAGCCTGCTGACATTCCACAAGGCGATGCGTTGCAGAAAGAGATTGGCAACGTTAACAAACAGATTGCGGCTGTGCGTAACCGCATGAAGTCTGAAGCGCCAGACCAGCGTGTGCAATCCGAGTACGAGATCGAAGGCTTGGTAAATTACCGCCGTGATCTAGAGACCGAGATGTTTATGCGCACGGCTGAAGGCCGTCTGTTCCAGTTGAACCAAAGTTTCTTGGAAGAGTACAGCGCTGACGTTGACCCAACCGATCCATTGAAAACGGCTCTGGGGCGTGCGATTGCGCGTTCTCGTGAGTACATTCCAGAGTCTGCCGCCAAAGAAGCTGCTGAACTGGAAGAGTTGCTCAAGTCACAGAAAGAAGTTTCTGATGCGCTGGCTAAGTACAAAGCTGCCGCACCGTCTGACGAAGACGTGGCTAGAAACTATTGGGTTGGCCGCTTTGAAGTAGCGAAGCTTGAAGCTGACTTGGACAAACTCAATGCTCAAGTAACCGAACTGCAAGACAAGATTACTGCCGCGCAGGACTCTGAAGTACAGATGCTTCGCCGTGCTGACAGCGCACTAAAAGATGCATGGGCCAAGCTCAAAGCCGCCGAGAAAGCGCTGACATACAAGGATGAGAAGAAGGCCATGGAGTTGGCCAAGCGCAAGAAGGCGCTCATCTTGTCCCAGAAAGCTTTGGACGAAGCCAAAGAAACATCACGTCTAAAGAACAAGGCGCAGGAAGAACGCATCCGTACAGGCGCTGGCACAGAAGGCACTAAAGTTACACGCGTCAAAGCGTTGAGCAGGGAAGGTCTGGCTGCAGCAGAAGCCGGTGGCATATACGGTACGACCCGTAAAGTGCAGACAATGAACGCTGGCTGGTCTGTGCGCTACACGCCAGAAGGCCCTGTGTTTGACTACGATCCTAAGAGCGATCCTGAAGCCACTACCGAAGACAAAGCCAAAAAGAGTTTGGACGCTGGCAAGGCGTATGACCAACTCAAGAAAGCTCGCAACGCTTACAAAAAGCTGTTGAAACAGAACGAGACTGATGACGTCACAGAGAAGCTGGAAAATGCCAAGCGCAACTTGGATAAGAAGATGCAGCTTCTGGAAGACTTGGCTGGCGCTCGATACGTCACTGTCAAAGAGATGGTTGGCGCTAGGCCTAACGAAATTGACGACAAGCTGGAAGTTAAACAGCAGATTGCCAAATTAGACAAGAAAGACATTGGCACGTACACCAAGGCTCGTGCAGAGCAGGAACTGCTTCGCAAAGAGATTGAGCATGTGCGTACGCTTAAAGGTCAGACTGAGATTAGCCAGCAACGCACAGCCGTGCGCAACGCTCAAGACCAGTACGACAAGATTGCTTACGAGCTGTCTGAAGTTAAACGTAAGTGGGAATACGACATCAGCACGCTGAGCGAAACTGCTTACGACCGCCGCGTTAAAGACCTGACACAACAGCTTGAGCAGACTAAGGCTAAGTTAACTGAGCTGTCTACTCGTTTGAAACCAATGGAGGTTAAGAACGAAGAGCGTCTTGCTGACCTCACCAAGCGCTACTTTGCGGCCAAGAAGATTGCTGACGAATTGTTGTTGGGTAAACCAGAAGGCGATACCAAAGGCGCTACCCGTGCGCCTATTGCCGAGAACGTCAAAGACATGGCGAAAACCATGCGCACACTGGCGCGTGACGAAAAGAACACTGACGTCAAGCCGCTGATTAAACAGAACCAGAAGCTTAAAGCAGCGTCTGGCGAAGAACAGCGCATGCGTAAGACTGCTACCGATCTGGCCAAGAAAGACCGTTTGGTAACGATGTACCCCAAGGGTTCGCCTGAGTACAACAAAGCTTTGAAAGAAGTTACTGGCGGCTACATTAGAACTTTGGTTGACAGCTCTGGCGACACAGATGGCACAGTCTATCGTCTGGAGCCAGCGCTTGTTGTTGACCCTATGGCTGACGCAGAAGCCAAAGCAATTGCAGACAAGTTTGCAAGCAAGCTTCCTAAAGACGTCAAGTTTATCTTTGCCCCTACGCTGAAGCAGGCTCCTGCACGTTTTTTGAAGTCTTTGTACAACGACGGCGTGGACATAGAAAAGTCTGCCGTCAAGGGCGGCGTGATGGCTGATGGCACGATTGTGGTCATTGGCGACATGCATGAGAATGCATTGGACTTGGAAAAGACTTTGATCCACGAAGCCATAGGTCACTATGGTGTGGACGTGGTGCTTGGCCCCCAAGGTATGGCTGACTTGACTAAAGCTATCCGTACAACCGAAGGCGGCATCTATGGCATGGCCAAGGCGCTGGGTGTTGAGGAAGAAGTTATTGCCACCGCCACTGCATGGGAACAACGCGCTATTGATGCGGAAGCAAAAGGCGACACAGATACAGCGGCAAAGATTCGCCGCATGGGAGAAATCCAAGCTGTGCGCGAGATGCTAGCGCACATGCAAGAAACCACGGTTAACGAAACGTTTGTGCAGAAAGCTGGCCGTTATATCAAAGCTGTGCTGGGCGCTATCCGTCAGTGGTTGCGTGGCATGGGCATGCCGGGCTTATCGAATGTCAGTACAAACGAGCTGTACTACACGATGTTCCAAGCTACCAAGCGCATGCAGCAAGAGTTTGCTGGCAAGTACGAGTCACCTACAGGTTTGATCTCGTTGCGCACAAACTACGCTACGCCTGAGTTGGCTGCGGCTGGTGCTATTGTCGACAAGGTCGTCGCTAAAGACAAAAACCTGTACGACAAGATTAAAGCTAACGGCTCTGGCTTGGCGTTTGAAACCCAGATGGTTGACCGGTTTGCCGGATTTGAGCGTCTTTCCAAGGATATGGACAAGCTCAAGGGCATGCAGATGATGTACTACTTGCGCATGTACGACCAGCGCATGAACTTTGTAGCTCAGTCTGTAGGCAACGGCGCATTGCAACGTACCAAGAAAACCCGCAAAGATGGCCGTGACGAGTACATCATCGAGAGCGTCAAGGGTCCAAGCATCCGTAGCGTGGCTGAGATTCTTAAGCGTGCAGCGCCTTTGGTCGGCAGTCCAGATGGCGCCAGCCGTCTGTTCACTTTGTATCTGGCCGGCATCCGTGCTAAGAGCAAAGGTCTGGAGACTTTGGGCTTTAACGGCAAGATTACACAGGCTGAACTCGATAGCGCTAACCGTGCCATTGATAACACCCCCGGCCTGAAAGACTTGTTTGATACGGCACGCGCTGAGTACAACGCATACAACGAAGGACTGGTGCGGTTTGCTGCACAGACACACGCCTTGCCACGCTCTGTGGTTGAGAAGTTGCTTGCGTCCAAGGACTACATTCCTTACTACCGCCAGCGTAATGGCGTGGTTGAGTTGTTGATTGGCGGTGAAAACCCAGTCAAGATTGGTAACATTAAAGAACAGCCATACCTGCAAGAGTTGGTTGGCGGTGACGAGCCGATCCTTGACTTCATGACCAGCGCTGTTCAGAACACGAACTTGCTAACTGACATGGCTTTGCGTAACCAATCGACAAGCAGCGCTGTGTTTGAGTTGGTGGACATGGGTCTGGCAACCATCACACGTAAGCCTATCTCTGGCCCCAACGTCGTGCGCTTTAAGGTTGAGCCAGCGCCAAAGAACGAGAAGGATCAGGATACAGGCGACCGCTATGCGCTGATTGCCACAGACAAAGCAGGCGTGCCTGCCGACATCTTGGTCAAGGGCATGGAAGGTATTCCATCACAGATGCCGTTTGCCTTGCGTGCCATGTCTGTGCCAGCTACGTTCTTGCGTAAGGCCGTGACACTGTCGCCTTTGTATGCGGCTAAACAGTTGTTCCGTGATTCCTTGGCAGCACCTTTGTTGGCCGGAGCCGACTTCGTTCCTGTTACTGGAGCGCTGAAAGAAATTGGAAGCGCAACCAAAGGTACGCTTGAGTCACGCGGTGTTACAGGTGGCCAAGTGTTTACTGGCGGTAACGAAGACCTGACCAAAATCTTACGCGACATCACAGCCGGTAAGGGCGTCTTCACAGAACTGCTGTCCAAGGCTGAAGCAATCACCATGGAAGCCGATGCGCTGACACGCCGTGCCCAGTACAACAGCTACATCCGTCAAGGCTTGTCCGAGATGGAAGCCACGTACATGGCGCTTGAGTCCATGAACTTTAACAAGCGTGGTGCGTCACCTAGCATCCACTGGGCTAACTCTTTAGTTCCGTTCTTCAACGCACAGATTCAGTCGCTGAACGTGCTGTACAAAGCTTTGACAGGCAACCTGCCTTTCAATGAGCGCTTGAAGATTCAAGAGAAGCTGTTGACCCGTGGCTTGATGATTGCCGCTGGCACGTTGGCGTACGCCGCCTCCATGCAAGACGACGAGGCGTACAAGAACGCTACGCCAGATCAGAAGTACGGCAACTGGTTTGTGCGCATCCCCGGTGTTGAAGAGCCACTGCGTATACCAATTCCGTTTGAGATTGGCTACATCTTCAAGGCTTTGCCAGAGGCGCTGTACAACTCCATGATGAACGAGCATGGCAGCGAAGAGGCGGTCAAGGCATTCAACCAAATCTTGATCCAGACCATCCCCGGCGGCTCAAGCATGGCAACTGTGGACGTTGGAGGCGTGAAACTGCCTACGCTCTTGCCAATACCGCAAGCCATGAAGCCTATCATTGAGACTTCGCTGGGCAAGTCGTTCTACACAGGACGCGACATTCTGTCCAAGGGCGAGCAACAGTTGTTGCCAGAAGCCCAGTTCCGTGAGAACACGACAGAGATTGCCAAGGCATACGGCGCGGCAGTTGGCGCTTCCCCCATCAAGGTCGAGGCGTTCATCAAGGGCTATACCGGCACCATGGGATTGGCGTTCTTGCAGGCTGTTAGCTCACCATTCTCGTCCGAAGGTTCGCCAGAGAAGACTTACAAGCGTCTATCTGAGCGTGCGGTCATTGGCGGTGCGTTCCAACCTAACGATGCTGGCGAGATTATCAACAGCACGTTTGAGCGCATGAACGAGTTTGCTAAGGTCAAGCAGACAGTGGACGACTACATCGAGCGTGGGGAGAAATCCAAGGCTATGGCGCTAATTAGCGAACGCAGCAAGGAGTACATGCTGGGCGAGATCTCTGGTGACTTCACCAAGCAGATTGGCGAGTTGACCCAGTATGAGCGTGCCGTGCGTGCCTCAAACCTTACCCCCGAAGAGAAGCGCGAGAAGCTGGCAGAAATACGCGAGTACAAGATCAAGCTGTCTTCGATGGTGCGCGGGGCAGTCGATAAAACAGGACTCCAGTAAAGCCATCGTGGATGCCCGTGATGGCACGGGCATCCAGTACTCGGCAAAGGACTGCCTTGCGCAGTCCTACTTCACGAACAGCGTCCGTATCTAGGCAGGGGACGAAGAACCCCTGCCCTTTCTCAACTTTCTCCCACGGGAAGTGGATTGATGATACTTTCATCTAGTTCGTCCATCTTACGTCTGACGCGCATTGCTGGAACCCGCATGGCAGGGCCTTTGGTCTTGGAGGTCATGTTCTTCCTGAGATACTCAATCTGAAACGTGTCCTCAAGCTGGCGCTTGAACGAAGCGTAACCGAAACTCATAGAAGCGCAATAGGACTTGAGCAGGGTTTCCTCGATGAAGTAGTCGATGTAGCCGGGCGTTATGCCATGCTCAACACGCCCAAGAATCTTGTTGCGTGTGATCGTCTGGTCAATGACCTGACCGCTACCGAGTTCTGCCATCAAGCCACCACTGCTAGGTTTGAGCACCACGAAACTGCCGTAGCTCTCACGAGTGTAGGCATTCAATACATCCTCCGCGGTGCGCAAGCTGTGCTTCATGCTAGAGCGCATGGACGCCACGACCTTCTTGAAAGCGTTCAGCACGGGGCGCAGTGGGATGTCCACGATGCCAGCCGCTTTGAAAGCATTACGAGCATGGACTGCGGTTCCAATGCCAGCCATCCAGAAGCGCTCGTCGTTGGTAGCGTTGAACTCTGTGTACATGGCGGCTACTGCCTCGCGCACAGATGTGGGGAACTCATCGACATGCTCAACCATGTACTCGACCAACTTGTAGCCCGCCACGCCGTAGTTGTACTGCAAGGACTTGATGATCTCGATTTCGTGAGGCTCCCATGTCAGCGCTTCCTCAAACGTAAACTCAAGTAGACGACGAAGCTCGCCCTCAGATGAGTGGTCACGGCCACCAGTCAAGTAGTCCACAACGTGCGTGTTAGATGACATCAGGCACACAGTCATCCATGTAGAGAGGTTCAAGCGTTCCTTGTTGGAGCCGGACTCCATACGCTCCTTGCCACGGCCTTCAGTCATATCCAAGAGGAACTCAGGCAACCATTCAGGGGCGGCTCGGTTCTTGGCGGTGATCTCGTCCGTGATAAGCGGATGACTGTTGAGCAAGCCTAAGCGTTGCTGCATAGCCACAGGAGAAGTACTCTTGCCTGTACGATAGTGCGTCGGGTGTCCCCATACTGAAGCGGCAGCTTCAAGAGACAAAGTCTTACCGGTCCCCGACTCCGTGGATGCACAATGGTACGTCATGCCATAGATGCCTGTAAAGCGCATGAAAGGTGCGCCAGCACCGGCAAGGATGACGGCTATGTGCCCCCACATCTTCTTGGCGATCAACATATTCATGAAGTCACGCCAAGCCTCAATGGTTCCCTTGGGTTCGGTGTTCACTGTGATGTTCTCCAGCCCCGGCATGGGAACCTTGACTGGGGGTTTACCCTTACTGAAGATACGCCCTGCGTACACGTAAGTGTTGTCTGCCTGCCAGCCGTAGCTGTCAGGGACCTTTATAGCTGGTCTGCTTGTGCTAGCTTCTTCCACGCATGCCCTCACATATTCAAATAAGTTTTTGTCGTTGCCGTGACCAAACGAGGCCACGATGTTTTGACTAGCCAGCGCTTTGACTGTCTCGTCTTTGCTGACCACGGCCTTCTGCGCCATGGTTACGTTCACTGCACCTTCAGGCTTTAGCGCGATCATGTGCACTGTGTGATCCCCGTTGCTGTTGAGGATGTCAACAACAAACAGTTCGTATGGCAACAGCATGACCTGCTTCTTGGCCTTGTTGCCTTCGTCGTCTTCTACTGTGCGCTCCATGAACGTGCCGCCGTTGGCTCCATAGGAGTAGCCGCGTGGCGGTGTTGGGCGCATGACCTTGATGGTTTCTTTCTCGGCTACTGGGCTTTCGTTGGCCACAACAACTTCGATTTCTTTCTCCTCGACCTCGACTGCCAACTCACGACCAAGGATCAGTGGGTTGGTGATCTTGCCCCAATGCGTACAGCTTGGGCAGATGCCGGGGTTCTCGGAGTCCATCTTGATGCAGGGGTACGGACCCTTGATGCTTTGCAGCTTCTGGTTCATACGCTCCGGCTCATACGGATGCATCTTGCTCAGCCACACAGCCGCACGGTTGCCGTCCTCACAGACCTTAGTCCATGACAACAAGCCACGCCAGATCGGCTCCATGCCCTCTTCGGTTGCGTGTTCAACGTAGTGCGCAAGCTGGCCGCACCCCCTCGAATTTTGCGTAGCCAGCCAAATTGGTTTGAACTTGGTCACGCTGTTTTCAAAGAGCTTGAAACTGGTTGCCGTGGGGGCAGCAGAAGGGCGGGTGCCAGCCAAGTCTAGCTTCGGGGTGGCCTGCGCTTCATAGACTGAGCCAGTCAGTTTTTCCCTAATCAGGGAAGCCAACCCCTCGAAGCTGAACACATCGCCCTCAGTCAGTATGCGCACGGGGCGCGGCGTTGCGTACTTCTTCTTGAAGTTGGTGGTGTCAGGCACACGTAAGACTCGGGCGGCGTCAGCCGTCACGGTCATGTCGATAGCCAGTCCTTCCTGTTTGCACAGGCGTTTAAAGTTCTCAGCCACAGGCTTCCAAGTATCGACAGGCACGGCTTCTAGAAGTGGCCAATAGCAGTGCAAACCACCGCCAGAACCCACAACGTAGGGCGTGCCTAGGGCATCCATGCCTGTCTTACTTAGAAACGCACTGAGCGCTTGCGCTGCGTCCTTCTTCGATGCGTAGCCATCCATGTCAATAAACAGGGACTTCACGTACCGAGCGTTGGCGGCAGTTCGGTTGTCTTCATCGCCAAAGGTAGCCAAGGCAAAGTAGATGTCAAACTTACTGTCGTGCCAACGCTTGATGTGCGCAGGTGTATCTTCCAGAGACGCAGTAAAGACGTGCTCTTTCTTTGTTAGTTCTGCTACGCAATACCGACCAAATTCGGGCGGCGGCAGAACAACCGCTAAAAACTCAAGCGGAGTCATTTGAATCCTTGCGGTTTAGAAGAGTTCGAGTTGACGCGAGTCTTTAGATGTTGGGCGCTCCATGATGGGGTAGCCAGCAATACGGCTGAGAAGCTCCATCTGCCAGTTCTTGGGCAAACATTCTTTCGTGTGCACCAAGTCTTCGGCGAAGCGAATCAGTTCTTGCGTGGTGAGGGATCGAGGTTGTCTTCCGTACATATTTTTCTCCATGCCTCGTCTGCTGTGCGCGAGGTCTTCATTATGTGAGTTAAGAATTCGACGCGGTTACGATAGGCCACAAACACTTCCGTGCCTGTGAACCAGTTGTAAACCGTCTGTCGAGAGACGCCGAGAGCATAGGCAATCTTCGTGACCGGAAAGTCAAGATGGATCGCCCAACGCCCAAGCTGGTTGCCCAGAGACTTGGGTGTCTTAGCTACTTCGTCAATGATTTTTTGTGAGTAAGCCATAGTGGTTTAGGTGGGGGTTGGGTGGGGATCGAACCCACCACTCCACAGTGCATGCCGGAATCGAACCGGCCCTTTTACCAACCCCCGATTTAATTACTCATCGTCCCAATCAGCAACGATGTCGGCCAGCTTGCTCTTCTTAGCTGGTACGGATTCAACCTTGGGTGCGGCTTTACGCACTTCGGGTTCTTCTTCAGCTTCCACCTCAGCGGCTTTGGCTTTCTTGGGCTTGGCCGCTTTGACTTCGGCCATAGCTTCGGCTTCGTCTTCGTCAAGCAGATCACCAATAGTCTTGGTAGCAGGGCGCTTGCCTTCCAGAACCAAAGGTGCAGGGGCGGCAACACCGTCAGCAGTGGCAGGGGTAGAAGCTACGGCCTTCTCAGCGTCCTTGGACTTAGCCTGATCTTGCGCAACCAAATACTCCTCGTCAGTCAACCAACGCACAGGGGCGAAGATCAGCTTGGGGGACTCAGCCTTGGTGTCGAACTTCATGCGAGTCACGATGGCATCCAAGTTAACAGGAGGAGTCTGAGCCGCCATGTAACGAGCGTATGCCTGCAATGGGCGCTTCTCGCCGTCTTCCTTGCCGAAGATAGATGTCGCAGGCAAAGTCACTTGCAACACGTCGCCTTCAGGGTTGTTAGCCAAGACTACAGCCAAGCGCTGTTGGTAACGGCATGCGCGGCTTTGACCATTGCCAGACCCAGCGATGTTCTGTGGGCATGCCGCACAGCTAGCCGCTTGCTTGTTACGCACGCCTGCATCGGGCTTCTCACCATCGGCAGATGTGCAGTCAGGCGCGGCTGCAGCCGCGTCTTTGTCGTAGGAGCCAGCGTAGAAAATACGGCTGACCTTGGGGGCAGCTTTGACCACGATGACATCCAAATGGCGGTCTTCGATTGAGGCGATCTCCTTGCCACCAGACAGCAAACGGAACACACCGCCCTTGATGGACACGCGCTTCATGCCTGCGCCGGTGCTTACACCGCCAGCCAAGGCCAAAGTAGTTGCTGAAAGCTCTGCGTTCTTAGCGAAGGCAGGCACGTTTGAGGGGTTGAACATTGCAATATTGCTCATTTTGTTTCCAATTAAGTAGGTTTGCGTACAGAGATATCGAACTCAGATGTGGAGTTCAGGCCGGGCGGTACGACCCCGGGGTTTTCTTCCAAGAACTGTGACATGTTGGATTGCGCAATGCGCTTCTCCAAAAGCTCGACGGCCTCATGTGCCAATACGAACTTCTTGAACTCATCCCAGTCCTGTGTGTAGTAGCGAGTCTTCACGGACATGACTGCCGTGCCCTCGGTAGTGCGAACTGATGTGACGCCCATCGCCTTCATCTGTTCCTTGATAGCGTTCTTGACCTCTTCCTGTTGCGCCTTGAGTACTTCAGCTTGCGTGTCG
>Ga0181352_1000492_pt1 | contig 16872 bp, 13 predicted proteins | sample Fa13VDMLBSN_FD_130103 | JGI IMG/M metagenome (GOLD analysis project Ga0181352, IMG submission 130103) | Freshwater viral communities from Lake Michigan, USA - Fa13.VD.MLB.S.N | ecosystem: Environmental > Aquatic > Freshwater > Lake | place: USA: Michigan | collected 2013-09-23 | reverse complement strand
TTTTTTATATATCCAATTCATGATTTAGAGATCTAGGTTTACTAATATGGAAGTATCAGTAACAGCAGATGTAGGGAGAGGTTGTGCAAGTTTAGCTACAGCTAATAAGTTATAGTTGTTATCATATAAACCTACTGTAGTCACATAAGGTGAAAAATAAGAACCTGTTGCAAAGCTATATAAAACTCCGCTGTTTGAACTTCCTGAAACTATTGTTGGGTTTTGTGAAAAATTAAATTCGTTTTCTCGAAGTGTACATTTATATTGTGTTTCATAAATGTTAAATGAGGATGAAAATGAACATGTAATGTTTGATCCAGTAGCAAAACTGTAAACAAGGTTAACAGTATTTGCTCCATACACTGCACCCCCATAAGAACCAGATCCATATGGGCCAGTATATGAAGCCCCATTACTTGTTACGATTATAATCCCATGTTCATAAATTACATCGCCATATTTTAATGAGTTAAAAACCATATTACCTTCACCATCATCTCGAAGAGTAATATTTCCATTTGAAATTTCTACTGATCCTGGGAGGAGATATTCACCCCATAAATTAGAAGGGATAGTAATTACTCCTATAAGTTCATCTGATCCAGTTGGAAAATATCTATTTGGGGGTAATGTGGTAGAAAGATAATTATAGTAACTTGGAGTATATGGACCTCCTGTTATAGTACCATCTACGTTAAATGATGCTGTTGTTGTTGGAGATCCATTAGGATCTAAAAGATAATTTGAATAATAAAGTTCTTTAATTGAACGATATATTAAAACTTGATCTTGTATGTTAATTATTCCTGTTGGGTAAGAGCCTGATGTCCAAAGAGATGCAGTAACGTTTCGCCCAACATATCTATCAATTTCAACGTTTGAGCCAGTAAGTTCATTTCCTTTAAAGGTAAAAGCTTTATTTACCCTAAAAGGTGAGACGATAACGTCAGAAGTTATAAATGACTTGAATACGCTCATTCATTTTAGAAATCTAGTTTAACTCGTACAAGAGCTTCTTTTGTAAAGTCTTTCAATAATGGACGTGACATTTTAGCAACCGCTAATAAGTCATTACTATCATTGTATAATCCAATAGTTGTAATATATGTTTGTGGAGAGTTTACAAAGCTACTATAAATTACTTCACCTGTAGAACCTGAAATAAATGATGGGTTTTCTGAGTAATTAAATTCTGAGTTGCGGGCTCTAACAAATACATAATCAGATGTAATAGTTTCTTGGGAATTTAAAGCAAATGAAGCACCACCGCTAATAGCAACAAATAGACGTTCATTATTTAAACCAGGAGCATCATATGAACGAGAAGGGAACAATTCAAGAGATTGAGAAAGAGCATATGGGTTTAAAAGAATAGTTCCTAAATCAGGGAACACCAGACCATATGATCCAGAATTATCAACATATCCTCCTCCAGTTATTCCTGATCCGTTTGATCCTGAAATCAATTGGTAAACACGAGATGTTCCAATAAATACATTTACAGGTTGATCAAGAGAATTATCTGTTAATTCAAGAATACCTAAACCTGAACCTGAGATTTGTAAATTTAAAGATCCAGGAAGTAAGGATTGTTTATAATTAGCACGTTCAATAGATAATACCCAAAAGAATGAACTTGTAATTGTATTATTTCCTTGACCAAAGGTAAAAACAGCATTTTCATCTTCTAAAATCATTGAACGATATTGTCCATAAACGGTTTTAGTAAATGAATTTTCTGATACAATTGGGTTATACCAAGTACTACCACTTCCTATAGCATCAGCATAAGCAACATCAAATTGTACTTGTGTTGTTGAAAAAGAAGAAGCAGTTTGATATACACTTAAATAATAATTTCCAGAAGATGCAGCAGATTGAACTGAGGAAGTATAAAATTCAGTTAATGTTGGAGCTCCAGTCGACCAAAGAGGGGCAGTAATAGAGTCACTACTTACTAAAAAATCTTCGGGATCAAGTCTTTTAAACGCCATTGTTTAATATTTTATTAGTTTTGATTAATTGTAACTGGGATAGTCAAACGAGCACCACTGTCTAGACCTACAAATGTTAATGTAGCAGATAATTGAGTATTTGCACCAAATAATGTATCAACTGTAGTTGCTCTTAAGTTAATTTGAGATCCAATTACTGTTGCTGATACATTAGTTCCAAGTGTGGAAGTTGAAGTAATTGCTGCATTAGCTGCTGTAGCTGCAGGGGTATTAATTCCTACTCCGGTAAATGTATTGAATAAACGAACATCTGAAACTGTACATGAGTATCCACTTGTTTCATAAGTTTGGTTATTACCTAAATAGTTCAATGTTTGAGGAGTAAGGGCAAGTGAAGCTCCTTGTACTAATGTAATTGCAGAGTAACCTAAATTAAGTACAGGTAATTTAGCTGTTCCACGTGGTAGAGTAGCTAATTTATACTTCATGATTTGAGTTTCGATTGGAAATGCTTCAAGTAAAGGCATATTTTGAATAGCTTCTCCATAAAATGCTGATCCAGATGGATGTGTTGGATTGTACAATGTATAATCAATTTCATCATCTGATAAAGCAAATTGGGTAATACGGAATGAACCGTCATTTTTTGCTAGAAGTTCTCTACCTTTATTTGTTAAAATCGCATCTACTGTTACGACTTGGTTATTTAAATATCCCATTGTGTTTTATTATTGGTGTATTATATGTAATAAATATTGCTAAAGCAAGCCTTTCTGCGTAAGATCTAATATGAATTGATCAACTGATTTATCTAATTCAGGAACTACATATTCTGGTCTTACAATATATGGGCCTGAGGAACTAATAGGTCTAAATCCTTCCATTAATATTTGGGCAGGATCATTAATATATCTTCTAATTAAAAAATGATCTAAATCAAATACTAAAGGAGAAGCTAAAATTGGAAGATTACCATTAAAATGAACTTCAATAGACCCAGTTTGAGAAAGACGTCCAGAACCACTATCAGCAGGACCAAATATTTTTCCTACTTGATAAACAAAATCTTCTCTACCCTCAAATCTAAATTCATCTCCATATTTAATTGACCAAGGTAAAGTAATTGAATTAAATCCTGAGCCAGGGATATTAGACATTTTGGCATTAGAATCACCAAATAATGATGTTAGTGTTGGAGTTGAAGAAGTTATAACATTTGGGTTAGTTGTTGTATCATAGTATCCCCATATTGAATTATATCCTGAGGATGTAACTGGGGCTGAAAAGATTGGGTATTGAGATACGGTGAATGTAGAACTGAATTCAGTTGTTGGGTTAGATCCTTGAGGTATATTATATATTGCTGTAACTGTAGCAAAGTATTTATCTCCAACATTAAGATCATTAGCAGGTATAGTTACCGTTTTTTGTGAAAACAATACAGCTCCTGGGGGAGTAAAAACATTCCAAGTAAACTGAGTAGTAGAAGGAGTTCCTATTAAATTAGATGGAGAAATTGAATTTTTGTATATTTTAGTAATAAGATTCCCTGAAAGAGAATATCCTTGGGTATTAAAAAGTATAGCGTTACGAGACCTAAGAGTTAATTCTACTCCATCTAAAACAGCTTGAGAAGTTATTTCATATGAGTTTCCCGTAGATATAGCAGCACCGTATACAACATTATTAACAGCTGCTAAAGTTTCTACTCCTTGAACTAAGTTAATTGGAGATGTTGTTTTATATAATGCTGAATAATCAGATGTAGCTCCTGTATTGGAAGGAACTATATCTTGAAAACTCATAGTAGTATTCCATGTGGCATTTGGAGCTTGACCAAATTGAGTGTAAAGAATAGGTTCAATTCTAGATCCTCCTCTAATAACATTTCTATATTGTGTTGGTTGACCTAAAGAGGTGTCTTTTGATGAAATGATTATTCTTTCTCCTGATTCAAAATTTCCTTTATTTTCAAATAAAGAGAATTCAGATACATCAGGTATTACAATACTACCATCTGCTTTAATTAAATATTGGATATGGATAGCAGAAGCATTCATTTTTTCAGGTGGCCACCCACCAATCCAATCACAATAAGCAACAGCAGTTTTTAAATTTTCAGCTGTTGGAGTTTTACCATATGTACCTGCATCTCCAGGAGTCCACTGATTAAGTACTTGGGAAGTTGATTTAACACCATTATAGCGTGGGTTAATTACTCGTTTTGAAGTATAGTTAGAATCTTGAACTGCTGCTTTTAAAGCACTACCACTTATAATAAGATTAAAGTTAGTAGGGGTTGTAATGCCTGGGTAGTATTCAACTTCTTCAAAGATAGTACTTAAACGATTTTCGCTAATGTCATTCATTATAGGGTTAAAATCACTATAATAGTAATTAAAATTAGTAACATATGGCTCAAATATAACCGGAGCACAATTTGAAGAACTTAATGCTCTACTTTGAGTAAGTAATAAACTACCTGATTTAAATCTAGCAGTTAATGGTGTTGGGTTTGCTGTTGTAGCTGCCAAATATAATTGGTCTCCTTGCAATCCATAATATGAAGCTGAAAGAGCAATTGGAGTTTCTGAGGTGTAATTGGCTTGAGATAATACAGTAGAAGTTCCTTGTCTAATTAAATAAATAGAAAATCTACCACTACTTCCCGAAATTACAGCAGACCCAGTAATTATTAATTGGGTATTAGGTGTATCTCCTAAAGTATGAATTCCAATAGAAGGATCAAAATATCCAAGAACGTTTCCTGTTACTGTACCATAAGAATTTATAGTAGTTGGAATAGTACCAGGTACTACAGGTTGTAAACCTGGGATATTAGAGGCTGAAACTCGGTAGTTTAATACTTGGTTAGGCCATGATGAAGGGATATATACTTTAGGAACAGACTCATATAAATAATATGTAGGTTGTTCATTTAAAATTGTTAAATCATACTCAAAATATTGTCCAATAAGATCATTAAATATAAAGGCTTTATTAATATTTTCTAATACATTAGTATTGTTACTTCCACTACAATCAATTCTAGCTATTTTTAAATATTTAGTATTAAATAAATTATATTGAGGGGTACCTCCAAAAATAAAGGGCTCATTATAAAATAAAATACTTCCAGATTGAGGAGCAGTTGCATTATTTAAAAAATTATTTAAAAAGATGCTACTTTCACTAGAGCCAGTGCCATAATAATGTACTTGTCTATAAGATGAAGCAATGTTATCTAGTGGATAAGGAGCAAATAAACTTTGAGTAGTTACTGTTAATACAGAACCACTAAATTCCCCATCATAAAATTCATCTTGCGCATCATGTACAACTGATACTGACCCTGAAGGAGTGGTAAAAGTATCTATCCAACTTTGGGTAATAAAGAAAATATTTTGAGGTCCTGTTCCGTTTGGTCCATAAGGTGAAGTATCAACTCCATTAAACATTTCAAATGTACCTCCAGTACCACCACTAACATTTTCAATAGTTCCCGGATTATAATCATTCCATTGAGGAGCTACAGTACCAGAAACTGCTATGTTTTGAAATGTTAAAGGGGTATTATTTGAAGAACCACTTGGAATTTGAGAACCACTAGTATAATAAGCTATAGTTGAATGGTTATCTACTTGTGGTTGAGGATATTTATTTCTTTCAAGTAAATGTTGTTTGATAACAATACCAGAAGCAAGACTTGTACGTGCAGGTACAAAGTCTTTAATCATTTTAAATAATGAATTATCAAAGAATTTAATTAAACGAATAAAATCATTTAAATCATAATTTTTAGTATACTTTTCAAAATAATCATCTCGTAAAGTATTTAGATCTGGATAGTAAGTGGCTGATGAGGAGCGTAAACGTGGGTCACCTATAAATTCACCTATATTAAAGTAACCAATTTGATCCATAATATCTTGGTTAACTTCATCTTGTGGTGAAAATGCTACCTCAAGTAAATTTGTATTTGCAGTATAACTTTGACTAGCAGCTAAATTTTGAACTAATGATCTAAATGGGGATAAAGTATTACCTAAAGGATAAACTCCATCCTCAATTCTAATTTTATCAGAAACAGCATTTTTAATACCTGCTGCTACTTGATCATAGAAGAAATATTCAGTATTAGATACAAATGTTGGAGTTGTACCAAAATAAAAATTACTATCATTAATAAATGAACTAGTAGTAACCCAAGAACCAGTAACTTTAGGATGAATTGAAACTGATCCTGTATATAATTCACCTCCTAAAGATGCTCTAAATAGAAGTTCATTTGGAGAAGAATTTAAAATATTACCCTCAATTGAATGAGGGTTCATTATGTAATCTTTAAATACACTTTCACTCAAAGGTGAAGTAAAATATCTTACTTCTTGAAGTGAACCAGAAAATGGTGTATAAACATTACCATTAATAGTATTGGGTCCTAAAGTAAAAAATGAAGTTCCAGGTGATACCCACCCAACATCATTAGTAGTTACAGAAGAAGTAGCATAAAAACCTAATACAGTTCCATTATCTCCTCCTTCATATATTTTATTCCCAGAATATAATATAAAATTACTAGTTCCAGGCACAACTGGAGATCGGTTTATCATAACTGACCACCATCCTCCATCATAAAATGGGAGATAAATACTAGCTGATACTAATGGGTTAAGTAAATAATCAGGATAAAAATCTAAATAAGCATATTGGTTAAATGGATCAGGAATAGAACCTGGGTATAAAGAACTACTGACATATCCAGTTCCTTCATATCGTAAAGTTAAGTAAGTTTTTTCAGTATCTAATTGCCATAAACTTTGATATTCTATACTAGCAGTATCAAAAGGAAGACCATTTGTTTTAAATCTAAAAGAAATAGAATCAGCAACACCATCATTAGTATCCCAAGATCCATTTATTGGAGACCAAGGAGAATACATATAATTACTCCCTGTGGTATAAAAGGCATAATTAAAAGTATTTTCCCAATAGTCCCAATCATTTATATTTACTCTATCTTTTCCTCCATATTCATTAATTCTTAGTACCGTATCAGGAATACCATATGAAGTGATAAGAGTGCGCAGACCAGGTAATGTACCTTTTGATTTTAATAGGTATGGTAAATTATGATAAATTCGTTTATATAACGACTTATTTACGTCGTCTAACGGTATATAATCATTAGAGGCAGATATTAAAGCATCAACATATTCAAACCCACTAGGAGTTGGAAGTGAGCCTGTAATGTTTGGAAAGGGGAATAAGCTACCTTGAGGTGTTAAACCAATAAATGATGAATATAAATCATTTATAGAGAAATTATTTTGATATAGTTTAATTCCAAAATCACGAATAGCATCTGCTACTATGTCCTTTGAAACACCATATTCTAAACGGTTATCTGCATTATATTTTTCAGTAACATCTTTATAATAAACCCAAATATTATCATAAAATTGACCCACCATTTCAATAAATGTTTGGTAAGGTTCATTTGCAGAATCATCTCTTAAATATTCTGGAATTGAATAGTAGAGATTATTTTGGTTTTCATTATCAAAAATAGATGCTGAGAGGATTATTCCTCCATAATATGGGCTAAATTCATTAGTACTACCAAACCAAGTTAATACTTCAGGGCTATTAGTTAAAGCTAAAGTATATGGTGGTTGAGATGTAGTTTTTGGCCAAGCATAAGAACCACTTGAATAATAAAGATAATATTCATAACCATCAAAATTAGTTATGATATCATTTATTTTAGCTTCATATACTGCTATACTAGCACTTGGATTATTATTGGTAGTAGTATTTAAAGTAGTTATAGAAGAAAAATAATCTTCTAATAAAGTTACCTTATAATAAAAATTTTCTAAACGAACTTGTGCTGAACTAAAATGAACAAAGTTATTGAAGTTAGTATAATCGATATTGATATCAATTTCTTTTTCTTCAAGTAAACTACTTAATTGATTAAATGAACTAGTTAAGGCAGTAGATGTTAAAGTATTATAATCTAAAGCTACTGTAGAATTATTAATTTGGTCCTTTATAGAAATATTAAAATTAGGACCATTTAAAGGAACTGTATCTAAAATTACAATTGGGGCATCTTGAAAAGTTACTTGATAAGCTATAGGCTCTTCAAGTTGAGTTACAACCCATAAAGTAGAATTTAAATTAAATTGAGAAGGAAGTGCTTCATATAATTTAATTAGTATTGTTGGGTTAGTAGGATCTTGATTATCTAATTGAATATTATTAGCTATTGCTAATTGGTTATTTCCAAAATTCAAATAAAAATCAAGAAAATAAGGGCTATTTTCTCTTTGGTTAATTAAAGAAGTAGCTTGTTCAACTATATCTTCATTAGTTAAATCAGTACTATCTAAACGTAATTCAGTACGATCTGAAGATATTTCAGAAATATAAAGTTGTTGAAGTTCTGATCCTATTTGTTTATTAAAAAAGTTATAATAAACATTATATTGTCCTTGATCAAATCCTTGACTTAAAAGAGTTTGTTCAGGATCAATTTCAATTTGAAATAGATTATTATTTGTTCCTGGAGATTGTCCATTATTAAGAACTGTATATTGGGAAAAGTTATAATCAGTTGATAATATATTTTGATTATTATCATAGATAAACGATTCAATATAACTAGAAGAAGATAGGTAAGTATTAACATCAAATGTTGATATTAAATTAACATCTTGTCCTTCATAATTTTGAGAAGAAAAATCTTGAGAATTTATTTGTATAATTTCTGCCGCCATTATTGTGGGTTAGCTAATGTTGTTTGTAGATCTACTAATTGTTTTTGAGTATCCAATAATTCAGTTCTTAATTGAGCAATTTCATTTTGCAATGCTATAATTTCTTCTTCATTAGGATCATATAAGATATATTCACTACTTTTTTTAATCAAATACTCATGTGAATTAACAGAACCCAATTCAGGAATTTGGTAGAATAGGGTATTATATAATTCAAAAAATTCAGTAACAGTTGGTTGAGCTAACACCTGTTCTTGAATAGATGGAACTCCTAATTCTTTAAAGGAAGTATCTATAACTTTAGTATATTGTCCTTTATTAAATACTTGTTTACTAAAATTTATATTTTCACTCATCCGTTAACTACTTTAAAATAGTAATGGTCATCAAATATTTTAGTAGAACCGTTGATAATAGTTTTAATTAAAATTTTATAATATCTTTCAGGTTCTAAACCACTCATATAAACATCAAAATAGTTACCTGTTGAATCGGAACTAATTTGAGTATAATTGTCGTCGAAGTTAACAACATACTCGTTGGTATCCAAGTCTTTTATTGCATAATATGAAGCAGTTGGTAGATAATTTAAATTAGTGTATAAAGAAGATGTTTGATATACTCTTGCTGGATACAAAGGGCTTACATTAACATAGAATCTGTTTACACTTTCTGGGTAGAAAACTTCTGGGTTTTCAGCTAAAGAGAGTTTTAAATTTGAAGTAGTAACTATATTTCCACTAGCAGACCCAGTTAATACTGTTGAGTAATCTCTCCATCTAAATTCTAAACATGGGGGGTAAATTGTATTTGTATCAACACTATAATATTTAAATATAGGTTGAACATATTCACTTGGGTTAAATTCTAAAGATCCTGTAAGTTTAACTATGAAACCATAGTTTGGAATAGACTCTCCTATCCAAGCATCTACAATATTAGTTACTTTAGCTTCGATGTCTTTAGGACTTCTTAAACCAAAAGATATATTTACTGATCCACTAGAATATGCTGTAGCTACATATCCTGGGATTACATAACCTATTGTTACATAGTAACTTCCATTAGCATCTACAAACCAGTTTCCACCACCAGCACCACCACATAAGCTACTATATGAACTGGTGTAGAAAGCATCTCCACTAGGACCTGAATAGACACCTGAGGGACTCCAAGGAGCAGAGCCACTATAATTAGCATAAATCCATGATGCTCCGTCTTGTTCAATTGGGTTATCACCATAATATCCTGTACCGTTATTCCAAGATTGAGCTATAGGAAGTAGTTCTAAAAAAGTATTTTGGTTAAGGCCTTGAGCTTCAGCAATAAAGTTTTTAAAATAAACCTCATATGAGTTAGTTCCTATTTTATTAGAATATATATCTAGAATTTCTTCTTGATCAAATTGAATTAAATATCTAGCCACCTCTGGGGTTCCAGAAAATCCTATTTTATTAGATACTTCTAAAATAGCATCTAACCCAGTGTTTGCAGTTGGAGATGAACAATATAAAGTTGTATCCTGGGTAGGGAAGATTTTATATACAGCCATTTAGATATTTTATTATAAATATGGCGTTACAAAGGAACTACTTTACCTTTTATGTCAGTTGCGGGGTATTTTACTTCAAATATACTAGGATCTAACGAAGGATAAATTACTTGGTTTTGAGTAGCACCTACTATATCATATGCATACTGTGAATACCCTGAAGTGGTTCCTGCTTTATTTGATAGAGAAATATTTTTTACAGTTTGTACTCCTTTAATTCTATCAAGTAAAACATACAAATCTCTTAAAAATATTGGTTGATTAATTTGCCAATTACTTAAATTAAAGTAATCTTGTAATGCAGTAATACAAGCTAAAATAACTTCATTATTATTATATTCAGGTAATACTATGATTTCAAAATCAACACCTATATTAATTATAAACGCATCTCTAATTTCAATATTATCTCCAATCATTCTATATTGGGATAAATAAGTACGAAGATTATTCTTTAAATCATCAGTAGCTACACTTAATTGTCCTTGAGCATTTAAAGATAAAACATATAAATTAAGAGTTTCAATAGTTGAAACTTGATTATCTGTTAATTTAGGTTGTTCAATAAATGCTTTTGCAATTGAACCATAGTCAGAAGGCATACTCAAAGCTCTAACTAAATAGTCATCAGCAGTAACTGAACGTTTTTGGGAGGCTATTAATGCTAAAGTATTTTGACGGATTTCTTCTAACGTATCTCCTCCTCTACCTCCTGAGGCTGCTTCAGGATTATTAGTGGCTAATGAAGCAAAAACATAATTTGCTAACGTGGCGCCAGCAGGGGATATAACATTATTAAATTTAGTATTGGATGTATTTAAATTAACTAAGCTGTTAGCTTCAATATTAGATGAAATACCCCCACCTGTTAAATATCTAACAGTTAATGTTGTATTTGAAGGTGAAATACCATAGGTATTTGTAAATAAAAAGTTAGTTGGTGAATAAGCTGTTGTTAACTTATCTTGTTCAAATGGTAACCCAATACCTATATTATCAGCATTAGGAGTAATTTCTTCGGTGATATTTGCAGGATTACCAGCACCGAATTGAATTTGAAGATTTGAAAGAGAAGTAAATCGAGTTGCAAAACGACGAGCTACTTTTCTTAAACGAAGTAAATAAGGTGTATCTCCGTTTACGTTAGGATCATATATGTTAGTATTTTTTACAGTATCAAATACCATTTCTTGACCTAAATGATCTACCTCGTACCATTTATTACCATCTGAATCAGTAATATCTAATATTTTAATGATATTAGCATTATTGATATTAACAGTTTGGAATTGTTGAGGAGCTCCAAAAGTAAAAGAAGTTGTGTTAATAGTTGCTGATATTGCTTTTCTACTTTTCTTTAGGAGAAAATATTGAGGAATATTACCTGCAATTTGATAAATTGTTACTTCAGTTGGGTCTAATGAACTTGATACTGAAAAATCAACTTTGTCTTGGATTAAAAAAGAAGACCCATTTTGGGATGTTACTACGGTATTTTCTCCAATAGTAATAGTGAAGCTATAATCAGGTATATAATTACCAGTACCATCATCTATAGAAGGTAATTGTTGATAAAAATCAACTGTTGTTTGGGCTACACCTGTTGTTTTTGGTTTGTAACCAAACATATATGCTAATTCAAATACATTATTTGTTTGTTGAGCATACTGGGTGAAGGTTTCTTGGAATTGGTTATCTAAATAGAAACTTAAAACATCCCCAACATATGAGGCTTGTTCCATAAACATCATTCCTACAGATGAAGGAGTAAAGTCATTATATGTTTGAGGAAAATATGTTCTAGCATATTCTATTAAACGTGATCTAAAATCTGTAAAATCACGATTAATATATTTTATGTCTCTATTTGTTGTAGCCATTTTAGAATTGGAGTGTTATAGTATCTTGGATATTAGAATTTAATATAAAGTATTTTAACTCAACTATTAGTGAATTAGAATCATTATCTTGTAATATATTTAATGAACTAATTCCTACTTGAGGGAAATATTTTTGAAGTTTAAATTCAATATTTTCTTTTAACCCGTTTATATTTTCTTCTTCAATTTGAGAAAAAATAAAATTTCGTAACCCACCCCCAAAAGTCGGATTCATAGGACGTTCTCCTGGGTTGGTGAGAAAAAAGTTAATTAAATCTGTTTTTAAAGCATCAGATGTAGTATAATTAGGCACAAAAACAGCAGGTCCACTTAAAGGTAAATTTATCCCAACCGCTACATTAGGGTTTAAATCTAAAGGATTTATTTGCTGTTGATTAAATGCCATTATTTACTATTCATTAAAGCCATAATTTGGTCCATTCCTACTTCACCAGCACCTAAATTACCATTTATAGGATCACTTACTTGTGGTCTAAAAGCAGTTTGAGCATCTTGAGAAGTAAAACTTAATTTAGTTTCATTCATAATGTCAGCATATGCCTTTCTAGTATCCATTGTTGGTGGAGTAAAAGTAGGTTTAGGTGTATCTATTGTTTGAATAGATTCCTTTACAATTGTTTTTGGTGAACGAACTGCCTCTAAAAGAATATCTTTTAATTCCTCTTGGATTGCCTCTCGTACAGCTTCTTTAATTAATTTTTTTAATCCGTCGGTTTTCATATGGTTATAAATATTAAATTAGTCAGCTTTTAAATTATTTTGCTGAATGTAAAATACTAGTTCATCTATTAATATTTGATCAATTGAGCTAAATGACCATTCTCCTTTTAACATAACAACATTTTGTTTGTTTTGAGCAATAGCTCTTCTACGTTTTAAAGAATTAGTTGTTGGTTCTGTTTCAACACTTAATTTAAACCCATTATAATCTGAAATTATTGGGGATGTTTGGGTTGTTTGTTGGATTGTAAGGGCAATTAATTCAGCTGAAATTTGGTCTTGTTGAGCATCAGGGTAACATTCCTGAATGTATTGATCTAATAGGTTAAGATAATCAATTATTTCTTTTAAAGTTAAAGAGGTTATATTGAGTAATAATGTAAAAGAAGCTAAAATAGCTTTATATTTTTTTATTCTTTTATCAGTTTCATCTAAAGTATTACTTGCTACTGGGGGTAAAGGGTAAGGGACTGCTAAAGAAGCAGATTTTAATGTTTGTAAAGAAGAAACTAAAATTTGAATCCCATTCATAACTTGAGTCACACGACTAATTATTTTATAGGTATTATCTAGTTGTTTTACTAATTTATTCTTTTTATTAATTATTTCAGTTAATTTAGCTTGATCAGGACATGTAGTTTTTACTTCAAGTTTTTTATCTAAAGCTTGTTGAATATTAACAACCCCAAATTCAAAAAATTGCCTTAAAACTAAAGGTAATAACGTATATTTTAAAGTATTAAGTAAATCAATAAGTTTTTCTTGTTGTAAAGTTTCAAAAGTTGTTTTTGAAGCAACTATTTGATCTTTAACATCGTTAGAAAGAGATGATATTTTAGTAGCATTTTCTTCATATCCTACTACTAAAGGAGATAAAACTATTACTCCTAAATCTGATTTGATATTATTGTTAGAATCAAAAGGATATGTAGTGTATTGAGAAAATTTTTCTTTAGTGATAATAACGTTAAAAAAATCTTTACCAGGAAAATATTTTCCTGAAATGGTAAAGGATCCACCAGCTCCACTAGTAGTAGTGGATAAATTTTGATCTTGGGATGTTAAAGCTCCTAGAGTAATACTAATAGTAGCTCCAACAATAGGCTTATCATTATACACTACTTTACCTCTTATAGAAAAAGAATTTAAAGTACTATTTAATTTATCTGTTCCTGCTTGGTTTAAATCAGTAAAAGCTATAGATCCAGTTAAACCTCTTTCATAATCCTCAAAATTTTGTTTTTCAGCAGTTAAATAAGTTGTTGAAGTATTAGCTACGTAAACGTAAAGATCAGTATATGATAAAGTATAAACAATAGGATAAGGTCCTTCGGAATATAAATTATATTCTTGACTATTAACCCAAGTATAAGGATAAGCTATTTGTTTATATTTAGCCATTACTTTAATTTAACTGACGTTGAGAGAATATTTTTAAGTTTATCTTTAACTTGATTTAATTGGCTTAATGTATCATCAGCAGTCACTGCCATACCTCCATCAGTTACAGGAAGACCACCTGGCCATATTTGGGTAACTTTTAAAACTGAAGTTAATGTTATAAGAGTATTTATAACATCCATTAAGTTTGTATATAAGTTATCTCCTAAAACTCCTCTTTGTGGTGCATTTATATCACCTAAAAATATTTCATTTGATTGAATTACGGTTTGAGGTGAATCTACATTTACTGATCTTACTGAGGATAAACTAATTGAGGATTTTGAATTTAAAAATATATTATCTTGTTTAGAATTGATAACTATATTATTTGAATTAAGTAAAATCTGAGGTGAAGTATATTGGGATGGAATAGTAGGTTTACTATTTCCATATGAATTAAATATATTATTAGCTAAAGTAAATTGATTTAACTGTTGGGTAGATGTTAAGTAAATAGAAGATAAATCTCTATTTAAGTCTTCAGTTATAGGAACCCAACCTTCATCTGTAGAATCTGTTGGTTGTCCATTTCGAATTATAGTAATTGGGTCTCCATTAGAACCTGTAGTTGACCAGTTATTATTAATCGCTACTGAAGGAGCAGACTGAGGGGCTCTAGCAGTACTTCCAAAACGGAGACTTTGGCCATGTCTTCCTTCTAATAAAACATCCCCCATAAATGGCATCAAAGGGTGAATATTTGCTTTTTCTACAAATGTAAATTGTGATTCATTCTTTTTACTATTCAATTCACTATCAGGAAAATATTCATTATCATCTCCTACTCGCCTAACAGATCCACTAAATTCAGTTGATGTAGCATAATCGTTAGTACCTTCAGAAGAATTAAGAGCCTGGGTTATTGGGTTAGGATAGGCATCATGGTGGGGGTGATTCCAAATATTTACCGGGTTGAGATAAAAATATGAAGTAGCAGATGATAATGCTCCGGTTTGATTATTAGGAATTTTAATTAAGAGAACATATTCATTAATTAGTGGATATGTTTTTAACTGTGGATCATATGGGAGAGCAAAATTTGGGTTGTCATTTGTATCTGTATTTGTTCCAGACTGATTAACAAACTCATAAAGTATAGCCCCAATACCATTATATTCTCCTACCTTTTTAAAATATGGGTGATTTTCATTTAATACTATATCTGTTACACGAGCAGTAACTATAATATTACTTAATAAAGAAATATCACTTCTAATATCTGAAGATACAGCTGTTTGGTCTACTTGAACATTTCTATTCTGACCAGTATTATTTATCCTATTTATAGCCATTAATCCTTAGGATTGAATTTTTTAACCTCAGATAATAATTGTGCCTTTTCATCCTCAGTCATCCCAAATCCTTCATCTTCTGATTTACCAGTAGCTAAGGCACGTTGAATAATAGTAGCCATTTTAATTAGCTGCTCATCATTTTTGATACCTAGTTCCATATATTCCTTGATTAAAGGAACAATCAAAGTAGCATCACCAATATCATTGATAAGTGGTTTTAACTCACCTATCAAAGCTGTAATTTGGGTCTCTTTTTTCTTTTGGTTTTCGTAAATTTCCTTAAGAATGTCCGAGAATTTTTTCTTACCAAATACGTTTGATTCTAAATTACTCATATGTATTGTTTTTTATAAATATAAACAACTACTAGAGTTGGAAACTCATATATCCTTCCTCTAAATAGAATAGGTAATTTCTTTTAAACACGTCGTATAATACACCGGCTATTTTAGTAATTTTGGGAGTTTTGGCATCTGGGATCATTTCGTGTATGTAAATGTAAAGTGCCTTTTTATTGAATACGTCTATACTATCTCGTTTTCTAAAAAGCTCTAAAACCGCATCCGCAATTTTCGCGTCATATTCTTTAGGGAAGATTTCGTATAAGTTAAAGCTGACGAATTCAACATATTCGTCCATAAAATGAGATAATCGATCATCTGAATTGTTTGGCTCAATAGTATAAGTGTGATCTGAATCGTCTTTAGATAATTCGTCTACTGAAACCTTGCTAATTTTACTTTTGTAATTTTTCTCGTTATATAAAATACACCATCGTTTTACAATAGTACCAAAGTAAGAATATGCTTTGGCTCCATTCTGGGGATTGAATAAGTGGATTTTGGATAAGAGAAATACTATAATCTCATGTTGTAAATGTTCTAAATTTTCTACTTCAGTATGGTAGAATTTAAACGTATGGATTATATTCTGGGTTAATTTGAAAAATGCGTAATGGATACGGTCCTCATAAATTTTACTTTTTAATACAGGATCGACCGTGTTATTATATAACACGATCGCATCCTCAGTATCTTGAGTAAAGTAATTTTTACTTCCCGGTTTTTTAGGCATCTTAACTGAACTTTCTAAGGTTGAACTCATTGAGGATTTCTTGAATTTTTAAAATTGATTGAAATATAACCCCAACTTCATCATCCTTCTCAAATACACCTCCACGATCTAGTTCTTTAAGTTTTTTGTCTGAAATTTCAATTGTAC
>Ga0181352_1000490_pt1 | contig 16934 bp, 16 predicted proteins | sample Fa13VDMLBSN_FD_130103 | JGI IMG/M metagenome (GOLD analysis project Ga0181352, IMG submission 130103) | Freshwater viral communities from Lake Michigan, USA - Fa13.VD.MLB.S.N | ecosystem: Environmental > Aquatic > Freshwater > Lake | place: USA: Michigan | collected 2013-09-23 | reverse complement strand
GGCTATCTGGCTTGCGGTGGCGAGATTGCTGACAAGGAGAAAGACATGCAGGCCAAGATGCTGGTCGGGTTGAGGGGCGAGGCTCTTTGAGGCCAGACAGGACTGAAGCAGAATGGCATTGCCTGCGTGTTGCGGCACGCGGGCAAGAGCCAACGCACGCAGAAAAGGTGGCGACAATTTTTAGTGTTCAAGAGCTGAAAGGTTACATGCTGCAACTGCGAAAAGAACTTCGGTTAGATGCCGATGCTAGGGCGGCCATTGATGGCAGGCTTTCAGAACTGGAAGTTTTTTATGGGCGAAAATTACGATAAGTCATTGGCCGCCAGCCAAACTTCAAACGCTTGCCACGCTGCATCACAGCCCAGCGCAACGCAGGCAAACGCGCCAGCCTTGGCCGATGCCGTGAGATACTCTTTCTGACCGTCTTGCCATTTTCCCAGCGTCGGATCACGGCGCTTCAATTCACACACAAAGGCCAACCGCGCCGGGATGATGATGTCCGAGGCGCCCGGCGTCATGCCTTCAGCCTTGTGCTTTGATACTGCACCAAACTGGCCGCCGGTCCGCAGGCCCTCATTGCGCGGATGCAACGCCAACCGTCCCCATGTTTCTGGATGCAGGCGCCGCAACCGACCGAAGAACGTGATCTGTTCTTGCTCCTCTGTCGGGCATTTGCCGCGAAACTCCAGATCACCGAATGTCAGCACGCCATCTTTAGCGATGTCCTGAAAATCACTGAGCCGCATGTTGTTCTCCCTCGCTAAAGGGATCCCACTCGATTTCCGCAACGCTTGGCGCTTCCGGCTCTATGTCCTCCGGGCGGTTATAGGCGCGGATGTCAAAAAACCCGCTTTCAACGTCTTTGCGATATGTCACGGTCCTTGGCGCAACAGTTCCGCCTTGCGTGGCTCCGTCAAAGGCGTTCCATTGGGACTGGCCCCGAGTATGCTTAGCCTCTGGCATCACCCAAGTCGTGAATTGTCTGTAAGGCGTTACCCATTCGACGCGCAGGGTCTTGTTGCCGCTGCGGCTGATGCTGGGTAATGCCGACATGCTGACAACGCGGTCAGTCTGCCATCTCGTGGGGTCACGCTTCAGCGCCTTGAAGTCTGCAACCAGTTTCTCATTGGGGTCAACGATCTCCCCCTTGCAGGATGTGCAGTATCGAGCTGCGATGTCGTTATCTCCACCGCAATGCGGGCACTCTTTGAATGTCCACCGATAGCCGCAGCGCTGATACTCACCACGCCGCCCAACCCGCTCTAGACCCATGCAGCGCCGCCCATAATGCACTGGGATCGGCCCGAAGTCCGACATCACCTGTTGACCGTCAAGATCAAGTGCATAACCCGCCTCGTCGTGCTGGTAATCCAAATACTGCGGATTGGCTGTGAATGTGTTCTCATATGAGCAAGAGGGGCAGAGGCAAGTTATGCCACCACCCACCCCGCCAGCCTTACCAGCCTTAACCACCGGCGCGAACAGATCGCCATCCGGGCAATGGTCTTCAAGGTTGGTCGTATAGTCCAGCACAAGGCAGTCCGTCTTGCCCTCATGCAAGCGCAGCCCGCGCCCGATAATCTGCTGCAGGAGACCTATGCTTTCGGTCTTGCGAAGGATGGCGATCAGATCGACGTGGCTGGCGTCGAAGCCAGTGGTCAGCACTGAGACATTGACCAGATATTTGATCTGCTGCGCCTTAAATCGCTTTAGGATGCTGTCGCGCTGGGCCTTTGGTGTCCCCCCGGTGACGATCTGTGAAAGCTCTGGCGGCAGGCTGGCCATGATTTCGTGCGCGTGTTTCACCGTGGCAGCGAAGAACATAACGCCTTTGCGGCTGGCGGCCTGAGCCACAACATCGCCCACAATCGCCGCCGTCTTGCGACCGTGGCCGTGATAGGCCCTGTCCACTGCATCAGCATCAAACTGGCCACGGCTGTTGAGCGCAAGCCCGCTTGTATCGTAGCCGCTGGCGTTGATGGCACCGATCACCGGCGGCGTTAGATAGCCCATGCCGATCAGCGCGCGTGCATCTATTTTATAGACGCACTTTGCAAAGTATGGATCGCGCGCCGTGTCCTCACCGTTTATGCGTCCGGTGTCCTGCTCGCGGAAAATCCAGCCAGACCCAAGGCGGTAAGGCGTGGCCGTCAGCCCGCAGACGCGCAGGTTTGGGTTGCCTTCGCGCATCGCTGCGATGATATCACGCACCGTCGGCGTGATGCCGTGCGCCTCGTCGATGATGACCAAAGCATAACCGTTGGGCCCCTGCATTTGAAAGCGGCTGATCTTGTTCTTGACGGTCAGCGGAGAGCCAAACACCACAGGGTGCCGCAATTCCTTCATGCCTGCGGTGGCTGAGAAGGTGCTCGCCCGGTTTCCCGTGGCCAGAAATTTTTCGCGGTTCTGCATCACCAGCTCAGCACTGGGCGCAAGGCATAGCACGCGCTTTCCCGTCATACCGTGGATCACGCGCGCTATCTCTGCGATGATGTGCGATTTACCTGCGCCCGTAGCCGCGTCAATGATGAACGGTGCCGCGCTGCGCTTCATCCATTCCAAAGCCGCATCTGCCGCGTCCTGCTGATATGGGCGGAGTGTCATTTGACCACCCAATAGCTTGAAGGCTTGCCGCGATACGGCTCAAGATCGGCATTCGGGATCAGAGCCTTGACAGCCTTGGCATAGGCAATCGCGCCAGCCTTTTCGATCTTGGTCAGTTTGCGCCCGGCAAAGATCGTGTCCTTCTGACCAGAAATGCGAACCATATCAGCAAGCAATTCCTTCTTGCGTTCCTCTGCGCGGTCGATGGCCTCACAGATTTGGTCGTATTCAGCCGCGATCCGATGCGCCTCTGGCGTGTCGATGATCAGGCGCTTTGGCTCCAAGTGGATTGCAGGTTCTTCCCGCTCGGCCAAATACTCCGCATAAAACTGGCGCAGCTTGGGCAGGTTTTCGTCCTGCCATGCCGTGTTGACCTTGACGCCTTCCAATGCAGAGCCTCGCGGCGACCACTGGTAAAAATCCCACCAAGGCCGATCCGTGACCCACATAGAAAACTGGATTTGATCGTAATAGTGCGGCTGATCTGCAAGCGTCTTAAACGCAGGCACTTCATCTTTCCGCAGGCCAAACGGGCATTTGATTTCCAACCCGTAATTGTCGCTGACCAACCCATCAGGGCTGCATCCCGCCCAATCCTCGCGCGTAATAAAGCCGACAGCCTCAACGGCGTTGCCCGTTTCCATGATGTATTCAGCCAGCGCCCCAGCCTCATTGCGCGTGCCGTATTCGGTGGCGATGTTGCCTTCAAACTCTGGCTCTGCCCCGACCCATTCCCGCACCATGCGGCGCATCACGTCGTCGCGCGTGGCATATGGCGCATTGCCCAAGATTGCCCCCACAGACGATGCTGTGATACGGCCTCTACGTGCTGCGTGCCATTCTTCTGTCCGCTGTTCCAATTTTGGCTCCTGTGTGTTTTGATGGTGTTGCCAGCGCCGCGCCTCTGAATGCTCAGGGTAATCGGCCACTCCCACCTTCGTGGCGCTGGCAACTTTGTCCCGGCTTAGATCAACCAGACCGGAGCAAACGGAATTTCATCGTCAACCAGTCCGGGCTTGGCATAACCGCCACCTCGCTGAGTGCCGAAGTCATCACGCGATCCAGTTGCTGCAGGAGCACTATTGGTCGGCAGTGGCTTGGCCTCGGCAACGTGAATGTCCTTCGACGCTTTGGATGCCACCGCTGACACCCAGTTGCCATGCATCATACCGCCGTTTCGCGTGTCCGGCATTGACCAGATCATCATAGTAGCGACCATCGGCTTGTTGGTCAGGTGCAGCAGATCGTCGTTGGTCGGGCGCCCCGGCTTTGCAGTCAGCTTACCGCCTGCGTTGGCGTCAATGGCTGCCAGCATCTTGCGGGCTTTGTCGCGCTTTTTCAGGCCGGACGCCTCGTCCTTTGAACTTGGGTCCATGTCCATGACCCACAGCTTGTGGAACACCTTGCGGTTCTTGTATTCCTCGGGCGCAAGGACAGTCCAGCGTGCCGAGATAAACTCCTCGCCAGTGGGCTTCATCTCCCACTTGCATTCGTCAATCATGGCCAGCACCGACGACCCTGCCGGGATTGGGTCCATGTTGCCCGACGGCACCTCATATTCGGTGCCAGTGTTTGCGGCTGTTTCGCCGTCGCTCAAATCCCAAAAGCCCATCATTCGGCTCCTTCTTCAGTGTTAAGTTTTACTCCGCCAAGCGACGGGATGACTTTTGCCAGCGGGTTTTCCCCGAGGTGGTAATCCAAAGGCTCGGTGATGCCGTAGCGGTTCTTGGACACGTTGGCCGCCGTGGCATGGCAGACCATTTCCAGATCGCCCGTGCTGATGGCCTTTTTGCGGTCGCCGTCCTCGCCCTTGGTGTAGGTCACAAGGCGCAGGAACCCGACAACATCAACGTCGTCGGTGTAGGGCGGCTGCGACTTCGGCGGCAGGCGCAGGGTCCAGCGCATGTAATCGTCAACGTCGGGCAGCTTCAGCGTTTCCACATCAGCGTGCGCCACGAAGACAACGTGCATCCCGCGCTTTTCGTTTGCCAGCCCAGCGCCTTTGCGGACGCGCTGGTGCATTGCAGACACCGCAGCCGTGCCAGCGCCGTAGCCGCCGAGGGCTTGGTTGATGCTCTTGGCCTTCGGGTCTTGCGCCAGAACATCGGCCACGAACAACCGCTCCAGCGCCGTCACGCTGTCGATCACCAGAGTCTGGTAATCGTGTGGCTCGTGGATCACGGCAGTGATTTGCTCCCAAAGCTGCGCGGCGTTTTGCAGAAGCGGAAACGCATCTGGGCGCTTGTCGGCTGGGATAGCTTGCATCCCATCTTCTGCGCGGATGAAGATCGGCTTGGGGAATGCCGCCGCGAGGCTTGTCTTGCCCCGCCCAGCATCGCCGCAAACTGTCACGATGACAGGCCGGTCAACCGGCTTGCGTGCTAACTCCATGATTGACATGGATCGTTCCTTTCATGTTTGGCACCTTGTGCCGTGCGTGGCGGGTCACGCTCCAAATCCCGCATATTGACAATGCACGCTGCATCATGGCATGTCAATAGGGCATGATGCACAAACAAGGGGAGATCAAATTGCTGACACTCGACCATATAAAGCGCTTACTTTCTGACCGACGGCTAGATGTTGTGTCACGCGCCACGGGCGTTCACCGCAACACTTTGGCTGCCATTCGAGACGGTAAGAACACCAACCCGACGCTCAAAACGATTGAGGCTTTGTCGGATTATCTTTCGCCACGTGACGCATGACCCACGATCCTGACTTTCCCGCGCCTGTTCGGCCTGCACGTCCAGCGCACATCGTCTCGCAGGCGGTTGTCTATCTTGACACGCTGGCTGAGCAAGACCCCGAGGCTGTTGCATGGGCCGCCTATGATTGGCTGAACATCCGCGCGGCTGGCTTGCCACTTCTGCCGCTTATTGACGGCACCGCCCGCGATGACGCAAGGTTTTGGGCTGAGACTGCGAACCCATCCGAGCTTGAATGCTATGCGCTTGCCGCTGTTGATCGGCTGGGCGGCATGAGCGGTGGTCACTCGCTGTTTGCCTCTCGGCAGATCAAGCGTCTTGTCGGCGCGCTTTGGAGGCGCATGTCGCCCAGTGAACAATCGGCCTTTGTAAAGTGGGCCGCAGATCAAATGGAAGGTAAAAAATGAGTGCCGACGATTTCGCAGACTTTGAGGCTGGCTATAACGGCGCCAAGTTCGGGCAGGCACCTCAAGTCGCGCAAGCCTATTCACAGGACGAGTTTAGCGCCGAAGATTTTGCACCGCCCGCGCCAGAGGCCCCGGAAAGCAACGACCGTTTCCCGCCACCCTTTCCCCTTGACGGCCTAGACCTTCTCACCCCGCCCGGCTTTGTTGGTGATGTGGCCGCGTGGATCGACAGTCAGTGCCGCTATCCTCGCCGTCGCTTGGCCGTGGCATCTGCCATCTCTGCCATTGGCAACATCGGCGGCCTTCGCCATGAAGACCTGCGCGATGGCGTCACAGCCAACATGTTGGCCTTTTGCGTGGCCGCCAGCGCCACCGGGAAAGAAGCTGTGATGCAGGCGCTGACCGATCTGCACATCGCGGCGGGCGTGCATTACGCGCTGCAAGGCGGCATCAAGTCCGAGCAAGAGATCATGCGGAACTTGATCGAACACCAGTCGGCCTATTACATCATCGACGAGATCGGCATTTTTCTCATCAAGGTTCGCAACGCCCAGAAGCGCGGCGGTGCTGCCTACCTTGAGAGTGTGTTCGGTGCGATCATGTCGGGCTATTCCAAAGCCAACAGCCGAATGCTTTTGCAGGGCGACACCAAGCGCGACCTTCGCAAGATGTTTGGCGGGATGCTGGCCAAGGCCGAAGATGATGGCCGCGATGATCTAATCGCCCGCGCTCAGCGTATGCTAAAGATGGTGGATGAAGGCCTTGATCGCCCGTTCCTCTCCGTGGTCGGCTTCACAACGCCCGGCACCTTCGATCAGATCATGGACGGTGAAACTGCAACGCAGGGCTTCGTGGGCCGCGCGATCATCGTGGCCGAAACAGATAACAACCCAGAAGAACGAGAGAACTTTCGCAAGCGCCCGATGCCAGAAAACCTTGCCATGAGGCTGGCGCAGATTTTCCACGGCGGTAACTTTGACATGATGAACAGCGGCGGGCGGGTGGAGTATTCCGGCGACCGCGAACCCGTCAAGACTGACGACGACGCCAGTGATATGCTCCGTAAGGTGTCCAAGTGGCTGCACGCCTATGCCGAGGAGATGGGCGAGAACACCGGCGAGGCATCCGTCGCCATGATCCGGCGCGCCTATGAATTGGTCGCTAAGATCAGCTTCATTCTGGCCATACCAACAGCCCAGAGAACCGCCGAGCATGTGCGCTGGGCCTTCGCATATGTCCGCGCCGAACTCGACGCCAAGATCAAGCTGGTCTTCGCCAATGACAACTCCAAGGACCGCCCAGAAGAAGCAATCGCCGCCCGCGTCATCAATTACATTGACCCAGACAAGGGCGCATCAACCAAGGTGCTGGCAAACCGCATGAGAATGAAGCCCGAGGCGCTCGAGCCGATCCTGAACAAAATGGTGAGCGCAGGCATGATCCGTCGCGAGGCTGGAAAAAAGGCTTGGAAGGGGAAAATCCCAGATGTTTGGGTGGTGGCGTGATATTACACATGATTTTACACACGCCTGATAACTTGCAAGTTGCTGATAATGTTGAAAAAAACGGAAAGTTTAAACTTTGCGATGTTTACACCTATATCAGTCATAATATCACAGCCAGAGAGACCACCTATAGCCCCTATGGGAGAGAAATAAGTAAGTATATATATATGTGTAAACATATAATATCAATAGAAAAGCCTTATAGGCCAATGGGTTGGAAGTTATCACGCCTGTGTATCTTGGCGCGTAATGTGCAAACATCTTGGGGGGCAAATGAGCAACACGATCTACATCACCGGCGACACTAAGCAGGATACCCTCTACCGCGCGCTGGGCGAGGCGCAGAAGGGCGACCGCATCGTTTACCATGTCGGACAGTGCTGCGGCGGACTGCATCGCTACGCGGCTGCCAAAGCGGAATCTGAAAAGCTGTGCCTGCTCTTCTGCAGGCGGGCAGGCTTCGGCCTCTTCGAATACATCGCGGTGAAGAGATGATTCATTATCACGGCACGCCAATAACGCCAATCTCAGCCATAATGGAACTTGCTGGCAGATGCTTCTGCGTCTCACACGCAGCGCCGCAGGATGTCGCACGGGTTCACATGATTGGCCAGTCTGTGATGCTGGACAACGGCGCGTTCTCAGCTTGGAAATCTGGAAAGCAGACCAATTGGAACGGGTATTATCAGTGGTGCGATCAATGGCTTGACTACCCAACCACATGGGCCGTGATCCCTGATGTCATTGACGCCGGAACTCAGGAACAAGATGCGCTTTTGCGGGAGTGGCCTCATGGCCATAAGGGCGCGCCCGTTTGGCATATGGACGAGCCAATCTATCGGCTCCTTCAACTCTGTGACGAGTGGCCTCGCGTCTGCGTGGGATCAACAGCAGAATATGCAATCGTGCTGTCTGACGCTTGGTGTCACCGCATGGATGAAGCCTTCAATGAACTTGCCTCGCGCCACAAACGCATGCCGTGGCTTCACATGCTTCGCGGAATGCAGTTATCTGGAAAGCAATACCCATTCGGCTCAGTGGACAGTACCGACCTCGCACGAAACCACCATCTCCCGCATCAGACACCTCGCAAGATGGCTGACCGCTGGGATGGCGCACAATGCCCAGCGCGCTGGGAAACTCGCCCTCAACAAATGGATCTCCCTGTATGAACGGATACATCGCTTTGGCTGCATATGCAGCAACAATACCAACAGCAAACTGGATGATTGGCAACGTCGGCCAGTGCATCCCAGACGGACCTTGCCTGATTCCAGTAGGGTTTGGCCTCATGGCCCCTTCTGGCGTGCTGATGATTGGCGCGGCCTTAGTCCTGCGTGATGCCGTGCATCGCCTGCTGGGATGGCAATGGGCAATCGCCGCCATCTTGTTCGGTGCCGTCCTGTCTTTCCAGTTCTCACCGCCTGCGCTTGTCGTGGCATCGGTTGCCGCGTTTCTTCTCTCAGAGTTGGCTGACCTCGCCGTATATGCTCCCCTCCATCGCAAGCGTCTGGTTCTGGCTGTTATCGCATCAGGCGTGGTGGGAGCGGCGATAGATAGCGCCGTGTTCTTGTGGCTGGCCTTTGGCTCTCTTGACTTCATCGCTGGCCAGATTGTGGGGAAACTGTGGATGACAGTTATCGCGGCAATCATTCTGATGGCAATTAGGTTCAGAAAAACACGATGACCAGCCCCCATCACCCCAACGGCTCACAGCCACACCCCATCGGCAAATATGGATCGGTAAGCGAAGCAGCCCGCAAACTGGGCGTGACGAGGCAAGAAGCAAAACGTATTTTAGGATCAAAACGCTCGGGCTTCCTTTTCGTCAGCACTGAGCGTATAATGGCCGCCAACCAATCCGCACCGTGAACGACAGAGCGAGGGAAGCATGCCAGCCGGACGGCCTACGAAATACGACCCCTCGATGTGCGACATCGTCATAGCCGCAGGCGAAGAAGGTGAAACCCTCGCAGGAATGGCCGAAGCATGTGATGTTGACAGGGCAACAATTACAAACTGGATGGATGAACATCCTGAATTTTTCAGCGCCGTAAAGCGCGGACTGCAGCGCGCGCAGGTCTGGTGGGAGCGTCAGGGCAAGCTGGCAACCTTCGGCTCAGTTCCCGGCTTCAACGCGACCAGCTACATCTTCAACATGAAAAACCGCTTCCCGAACGATTGGCGCGAGAAGCAGGACGTTGACCTCACCTCCTCCGACGGCTCCATGACGCCGCAGGCCCTGAACCTCAAGAACCTCACCGACACCGAACTTGCGGCTATGGCCAAACTCATGGCTAAAGCTCAGGCCCAACCCAAAGAGCAATGAACGCCCAGCTCAGCCCCGAGGTCATGCTGGACCTCATCCGCAAGGAGCAGGAGCGCAGGGCGGCGTCAGCATCGCTTTACGAGTTCGTTCGCCAAGCGTGGCATGTGGTTGAGCCAGGCGTCCCGTTCATTCCCTCGTGGCACATCGAGGCGATCTGCGAGCATCTTGAGGCCGTCAGCGCAGGCGAGATCCACCGCCTGCTGGTCAACATCCCGCCCCGCCACTCCAAGTCGACAATCGTCAGCGTCATGTGGCCCATGTGGGAGTGGCTCACCGATCCGGCACAGAAGTTCCTCTGCGCGTCATACTCGGGCAACCTGTCGATCCGCGACAACTTGAAGGCCCGGCGCCTTGTGCAGTCGCCGTGGTATCAGGAACGCTGGGGCCACATGTTCAGGCTGGCAGGCGACCAGAACGCCAAGCAGCGCTTCGAGAACGATCAGACCGGCTACCGCATCGCCACCTCGGTCGGCGGCACGGCAACGGGTGAAGGCGGCTCGCGCCTGATCCTCGACGACCCGCACGGCGCGCAGGATGCCCAGTCAGAGGCCATGCGAGAGTCGGCGCTGGAGTGGTTCGATCAGGTGTGGTCGACCCGACTGAACAACCCGAAGACCGACGCCATGGTCACCGTCATGCAGCGCCTGCATGAGAAGGACATCAGCGGCCACATCCTCGAAGACATCGGCGGGTGGGAGCACATCTGCATCCCGGCTGAGTGGGATGGCGCGTCTCGCAAGACGGTTCTCGGCCCGTACGATCCACGCAAGAAGATCGGCGAGCTGATATGCCCGGAGCGCTTCGGCGAGAAAGAGATCACCACCCTCAAGCAGCTGCTCGGCGAGTACGGGACGGCTGGCCAGTTGCAGCAAGACCCGACCCCGAGCGGCGGCGGCATCCTGAAGACGGACTGCTTCCAGCTCTGGCCCGCCGACAAGGGGCTGCCGCAGTTCGAATACATCCTGCAGTCCTACGACTGCGCCTTCACCGAGAAGACATCGGGCGACCCCACGGCCTGCTCGGTCTGGGCGATCTTCACGCACAACAACGAGCGCAACGCCATGCTCATTGATGCGTGGGATGAGCATCTGTCTTACCCTGACCTGCGCAACCGGGCGATCAAGGACTGGGGCACAGAGTACGGCGGCACGACCGTCAAGGACGGCATCAGGCGCGCACGCAAGCCCGATCGCATCCTCGTCGAAGCCAAGGCCAGCGGGCAGTCCCTGCTGCAAGATTTGCGCCTAGCGAAAGTGCCTGCGGTCGGGTATAATCCGGGCATGGCGGACAAGGTCAGCCGCGCGCATCAAGCCGCGCCGACCTTGGAGCTGGGGTTGTTGTGGGTGCCGGAGAGCGGGAAAAACCGTGGGCACGCTGTGAGTTGGGCGCAGCCCTTCATGAAGCAGCTCAGCAAATTCCCGGTGGCCGACCATGATGACTACGTGGACACGTTCACTCAGGCGATCATCTACCTGAAGAACGACGGATGGTTCGAACTGCCGCAAGCTCGTGACCGTGACGAGCCCAAGCAATACAAGCGCGAGAAGGGAAACCCTTATGCCGTCTAAAGAAAAGCCAGTCTGGGACAAGAAGCGGCCTAAGGGTCTCGGCCAGAGCAAACCCCTCTCGGACAAGAAGAAAGACAGCGCCAAGCGCATGGCCGAGGCTGCGGGCCGCCCCTATCCAAACCTCGTCGACAACATGCGGGCCGCGAGGAAGAAATGATCGACAAAGACAGCCTGCCGCTCGACAAGCCGCGCCGCACGCCCGACCACCCGACCAAGTCTCACGTGGTCAAGACGCGCGTTGACGGCAAGGAAAAGATCATCCGCTTTGGTGAGCAGGGTGCCAGCACGGCAGGCAAGCCCAAGGAGGGCGAGTCGGATCGCATGAAGCAGAAGCGCGCCTCGTTCAAGGCTCGCCACGCAAAGAACATCGCCAAAGGCAAGTCGAGCCCGGCTTACTGGGCGAACAAGGTCAAGTGGAAGACTGGGGGCGCTGTGGGGCTTGAGGAACTGGACGAGAAGTACGAGGGCATCAAGAAGCCCGACTTCTCGCTGCTTGAATCGTTCCAAGATTTGATCCGTACGCTGCAAAGCAAGGCCGCAGATGCGGGCACGCAGGAGTTTGATCCCCTGCGCGCTCTGGGCCGCAGCGGTGCAGCCGGAAGCTTGGAAGACCTTTACGAAGCCTACTCTGACGAGCCGAGGCCGCACTCTGCCCGCGCCGAGGCGGGGGGCAATGCCAATCCCGATCGAGCGAAGTCGGCTCGGATGGTGTTTGATTCCTTCAAGGCTGCCGGGTTCTCTGACGCGCAGGCTCGAGCTCTGACGGCTGAGATCAACCGCGAGAACGTCTTCAACCCGGTGCATCTCTTCGGCACGCATACCGACGCCGCGAACCGCGCCACCAACGTGGGCATGCTAAGCTGGCAGGGTGACCGGGCTGATCGCCTGATGTCGTTCATGGCTGATCGCGGCCTGATCGATCCGGCGGGCCGCATCGTTCCCGGTCAGGACGCCCTCAACGCGCAGGCCGAGTATCTGCGCTGGGAGATGGAGAACGACCCCAGCTACGCCAGAACCCGCGAGACGTTCCTGAGCAATCCAGAGATCGACCCCGAGACGGCGCACGACATCTTGGGCAAGAACTTCATCCGCTGGCGTATTGATGACCCGAAGTATCGGGGCAGCGGCTTTGACCGCATCAGCGAGGGCTACGACATCCTCAACATGGCTCAGGGCTTCGCCGAGGGCGGCCTTGCCGAGTTGACCCAGAAGTACGCTCCGGGCGGCAAGGTCGAGAAGGACGAGCTGGCCGAGGCTGAGCGTCTGCGTGACCTGCAGCTTATGGCCGAGGAGCGCAACCCTAACGCTGTCCCGGCTGTGAAGCCCGGCATGCTGGACCTTCCCGGAGGTGTTGTTGATCGTCTGGCGCTGATCAACAAGTACCTTAACCCAGTTGAGGCGATCGGTGGCTCAATGCGTGCGGGCCGCGATATGATGGCACCTGACGCAAGCGGCTACGAGCGGTTGGAAGCTTTGGGCAACATGCTCTCGGGCGTTGCTGGTGTTGCTGGACCTGCAGCCGTTGCCAAGCGCGTGGGCGCACCAGCTGCCACGGCTCTGATGGAAAGCCTGCTCGGGGCATCGCCCACCAGCGAGGCTGTGGCCGACATGGCTCGCAAGTATGCCGTCGATGAGTATGGCGGCGTTAAGGTGCCGCGCGCCCCGTTCGACAGCGGTCGCGGCATCGGCGACAATGGCGGCCCCTCAATGGCAACTAATCCTATCGGCTCGGTCAACCTGCCGCCCGGCAGTGACCCTCGTTATCGCGGTGCGGCCCCAGATCGCTCTGGCGGCTCCTTCACCCGGTACACGCCGAAGAAGGTGCCTGAGCGCATGCGTCGCCTGATTGCGGCGACGGATGACCCGGAAAACCCGATCAACGCCATGTTCGACAATTACATTGAGCGCGGCGTGCGGCTGAAGGGCAGCGACTGGTACAACACCGAAGAGATGCGCGACTGGTTCGTCGGAACCTTGGGTAAAGATGAGGGCGACAAGCGCTGGCGCGAGTTCGTTGACCTCATCGGCGCAACGTCGACTGGGTCTGCCGTGCCAGACAACCTTCGCAATGCATCCTTCTACAATGCGCTTGCACCCGCAGACAGATTGAGGGTGGCAGAGGTCGTCAAGGGTGGCGGCATTACGCCAGCCGCCGCTGCCCGCAAACTGGGGATTGAGGTGCCTAACATGCCGCCCGAAAAGGGGCCCGGCTCGTACAATTACGGCCACGTCATGCAGGGCAATCACGCGGCAAACGTGCTCAATCAGTTGGAGGGGCAATGGGTCCGCATCACCCCAGAGGGGTTGAAGGGCGCCGAGCTGACCAAGTGGCTGCAGGCCAACCCAAAGGTTAAGGGTTTCGCCAACAGCCTGCTGGGTGACACCAAAAACATCGCCGCCGACAAGCACTTCATGCGGATGCTGGCGATGGCTGACGGCAGCCCGGACTTCTTGTCGGAGCAGGCTGGCGGCAGCGTTGAGATGCTGGACACATTGCGCAAGGCCTACGGTGATGCGATTGAGCCGTACATTCTGACGCGGGATGTCAAAGGCAAGCCGACGGTGCAGATTAACCTCGCCAAGGCTGCCAAGGACGGGGTCATCACCGACGCGAGCCCTCTGCAGGGTCTTCCGACGGCGTGGTCTGACACCCCGAGCGCGACAGAGTACGCGGCCTTGGAAGAGATGGCTCAGCGCTTGGCGACCAAATACGACATGACGCCTGCCCAGTTCCAAGCCAACCTGTGGATGGGTGCGGGCGACATCACGGGCCTCGCCGACGAAAGCCAAGGCACGGCGATGGAGCTGTTCCGTCGAACTTTGGACAAGCGCGCCGGAGAGCGTGGCCTGACGCGCGAGGAGATGCTGCGCGATTTCATTATGAACCGTGCGCCTCTTGTTCTGCCGATCGGTGCCAGCGTTTTGGCTGCGCAGTCTGCCCCTGCCGAGGCTGGCTCCATCGAGGAGCTCGACCAGAAGTATGCTGGCAAAAATGAGTTTGCGGCTGGCGGCGCTGTCAAATACGATCCCTCTGCCGTAGACCGGATCATCAACCAACTTCGCGAGGTCAACCGTGGCTGATATGGACGATAACGAGGACCGGCTCGAAGGCGAGATGGTTGAGCTGATGGATGAGACATCAGAGGTCGAGGACACCGAGGACGGTGGCGCCATCATCCGCCTTGAGAACGAGGAAGACGAGCGCAAGAACCTTGAGCACTTCGCCAACATCGTCGACGAGGTTGACCCCGGCGAGCTCAAGGCGGCTGTGCATGATCTCCTTGAAAAGATCGACCGCGACAAGGAAGCCCGCGAAAAGCGCGACAAGCTCTACGAGGAAGGCCTGCGTCGTACGGGACTGGGCGATGACGCACCGGGCGGCGCGCAGTTCACGGGTGCGACTAAAGTCGTACACCCGATGCTGGTTGAGGCCTGTGTGGACTTCTCCGCGCGCTTTATGAAAGAAGTCTTCCCGCCTTCTGGCCCGGTGAAGAGCAAGATTTACGGCGAGTCGGACAAGGTCAAAGTCGAGAAGGCTCAGCGCAAGGCTGAGTTCATGAACTGGCAGACCACCGAGCAGATGACCGAGTTCCGTGGCGAGCTGGAGCAACTGAGCACGCAGCTCCCCCTCGGCGGCGGCCAGTACATGAAGTTCATGTGGAACCCGCAGCATCGCCGCCCAGCCAGCGAGTTCATCCCGATCGACGACGTCTATCTGCCGTTCGCCGCGACGAACTTCTACACCGCCGAGCGCAAGACGCACGTCCAGTACATCACCAAGATGGAGTACCAAAAGCGCGTCAAGTCGGGGATGTACCGCGACGTTGATGTCGGCATGCCCGAAGACCCGGACTTCAGCAAGGCGAGCCAAGCCAACGACAAGATCGAGGGCCGCAAAGATTCCAGCTACAACGAGGACGGCCTGCGCACGATCTTTGAGGTCTACACGTATCTGTCGTTCGACGAAGAAGACCTGAGCCCGTACATCCTGAGCATCGACAAGTCGAGCGGCCAAGCCCTCTCGCTTTACCGCAACTGGGAGGCCGAGGACAGCTATCGCAAGGAGCTGGACTGGATCGTCGAGTTCCCGTTCGTGCCGTGGCGCGGGGCTTACCCCATCGGCCTGACGCACATGATCGGCGGCCTGAGCGGTGCCGCGACGGGTGCCCTGCGCGCCCTGCTTGACAGCGCCCACATCCAGAACATACCCACGCTGCTGAAGCTGAAGGGCGGCCCCAACGGCCAGACCATCAACCTGCAGCCGACCGAGGTTGTCGAGATGGAGGGCGGCGCGCTGATCGACGACGTGCGCAAGCTTGCCATGCCGATGCCGTTCAACCCGCCGAGCCCGGTGCTGTTCCAGCTTCTGGGCTTCTTGGTGGATGCGGGCAAGGGCGTGGTGCAGACCTCGTTTGAGAAGCTGTCTGACCAGAACCCCAACCAGCCCGTCGGCACCACCATGGCGCTGATTGAGCAGGGCATGGTGGTGTTCAGCAGCATCCACTCGCGCCTGCACAGCGCCATGGCACGCTGCTTCAAAATCCTGCACCGCATCAACTCGGCATACCTGACCGAAGAAGACATCGCAGCGCAGGAATCGGGCCTTGAGATCGACCCGTCAGACTTCGACGGCCCGTCGGATGTCGTGCCGGTCAGCGATCCCGCGATCTTCAGCGAGACGCAGCGCTTCGCCCAGATTCAGGCCATCATGCAGCGGGCGGCCATGATGCCGCAGCTCTACGACCAGCGTAAGGTCGAGGAGATGTTCCTGCGCACCCTGAAGGTGCCGGGAGAGGAAGTCCTGCAGCCGCTGTTGACCGAGCAGGATATGGACCCGGTCAGCGAGAACGTGGCGGCTGCGATGGGTAGGCCGCTCTATGTGCTGCCGCGTCAGGATCACTTGGCGCACATCATGACGCACATGGCGTTCCTGAAGTCGCCGCTGCTTGGCGGCAACCCACCGATCATGCAGGCCTCGCTCTACGCAATGGCGCAGCACCTGAAGGATCACCTGCTGAACTACTACCTCGTCGAGTCGCACAATGCCGTGGACAAGGCAGAGCGTGAGGGTCTGATTGAGTCTGACGCCGAGCAGCAGGTCAAGCTGATCCTTCAGGTCCAGCAACTGATCGAACAGCAGCTTGGTGGGTTCGGTCAGGAACTTGCGACCATCACGCAGGCTGCCGAGCAGTTCAAGCCGCAGCCGCCGATGCCGCCGGACAACAGCATGCAGATCGCGCAGATGAACATGCAGATGAAGGGTCAGGAGATGCAGCAGCGCGCTGCGATTGACCAAGGCCGCATGCAGATTGAGTCGCAGAAAATGCAAATGGATCAGCAGCTTGAGGCTCAGAAGCTCGCCGCGCAGCAGCAGGCTCGCGCTGAGCAGATGCAGCTTGATATGTTCAAGCAGCAGCAGGAAAGCATGCGCACCGCAGAAGAGATCGCGTCTCGTGAGCGCATGAACACGGCTGACAACGACACCGCGAAACTGCTTGCCGCAGCCGAGATGGCGACGGGTGAGAAGGTCGCCGTGAGTACCGGCACAGGCATCAATCCCAACCCCTGATAGGAGAGCGCTATGAGCGACGACCCGAACAAGTCCAAAGAAGTCCAGATGAACAGCGCCTTGGTTAAGCAGAAGCACCGCATGGCTGCAGGCGAGAAGGTCGACGGGCAGTCCCTGCCCCCCGCGCCCAAGGTCGAGAACAACCAAGCGTGAGCATTGAAGCTAAACTGTTAAACCGGCTCAAGGCAGAACAGCAGCAGTTTGCTGTTGACGCCTTGAGTCGGCCACAAGCTCGCGATGCCTT
>Ga0181352_1000489_pt1 | contig 16939 bp, 23 predicted proteins | sample Fa13VDMLBSN_FD_130103 | JGI IMG/M metagenome (GOLD analysis project Ga0181352, IMG submission 130103) | Freshwater viral communities from Lake Michigan, USA - Fa13.VD.MLB.S.N | ecosystem: Environmental > Aquatic > Freshwater > Lake | place: USA: Michigan | collected 2013-09-23 | reverse complement strand
CCAGCGGGCGAGAGCATTGAAGCTGTTGGAATAGTAGATGTTCGTCCGGCAAACACCTTGCAGGTTCAACCCGGTGCCGGCAGCTTCAGGGCTCGCAACGAAGAAGCGGATAGGGCTCTTCGGGTCAAGGAAATCGCGTTTGTTGCGCTCGCGCATCGATTCCGATGTCTTGCCATAATAGCTGACGGCTGACGGTCCGAGCTCTGCCAAGACATTCTCGACATCGAGATTGAAGCGGCACCAGATGATGATCTTGCCTGTGCGCTGCTCGATGATCCGCAGCAACTCGTCCATGCGCGGGTTCGGCAGCTTCTTGACCGATCCATCGTCCATGGGCAAATATCCGCAGCTGATCTGCTGCAGCTTTGTCACGAGGGCGGCTGCGTTCTTGACCGATGCAGTGCCGTTGCTGACATCAGCGAAGAACTGTTGCTTGAGCTGCGTCATCAGCCGGAGCTGGTCGTCATGCAGCATGAAATGCCGCTGAATGTAAACCTTGGGCGGGAGGTCCAAGGCCTCCTCGCTCGTGATGCGGAAGATGTAGGGGTCAACCTTCCGGTAAAGCTCCTCGATGTTCTTTTGCCCGACGACCATCTCGCCGAAGTCTGTTTGACGCATGACGCAATAGCGCGACTTGAACGTCGTCAAATATTTGTGGCCGAGGATGTGGTCGTCAAGAAACTTGAACTGAGAGAAGAGGTCCACGACATTCTTGGCGATCGGCGTTCCCGTCATGATCATGCGGTAGCGGCACAACATGCCGAACTTCAGTGCTGCCCTTGTGCGGCTCGCAGATCCGTTCTTTATGTCCTGCGACTCGTCAACGATCATCGTCGCTCGACCATTGGCCGTCTTCAGGAACTCCATGATCTTCTTTTCGCCGTTGGCAGTGATCAGCGCATCGACGTTGATCGAAAAGATCTTGAGCCCATCGAATCGCAACAGGTCGTCGAACTCCTTTTCGCCACGCTTCGTCTTTGAATAGATGATGGCCTTGTGCCGGACAGATTCCGACATGTGCTTGGGGATCTCTTCGTCGACCCACTGAGCGTGAACACCGTTCTTGGCGACGAGCAACACGTGGTCTGATTTATTTTCGCACCAACGCTGCCCCATCAACGCAATAGCGGTCCAACTCTTGCCCGTGCCGACGTCCATGAACAGGCCGGAACACTTCAGGTTCTTGATTTTTTCGAGAGCACGCTTTTGATGGTCGCGGGGCGACGTTTTGTATTGGAATGTAGGGCGGTACTCGGCATTCTCGAAAAGTCCATCATCGACCATTATTTCTGCGGGGATCGGTGTTTCAGATTCGACCTTACAGTCGGGAAACACCTGCCGCCAAATTTCGAGATTGTATGGCGTGTTCTCAAAGCTGAACGAGCGATTGATGCCCCACTTCTTAAGACCCTCGAGCTTGTTCAATGCACGAATGATCCGCACGTCATAGGGCGATGTCGTGCGGACCCGGTTGCCGTCAATTTTTATGTTCATCTGCCTTCTCCGTCATTTTCCATTTCCATTCCAATCCACAATTCCCCTAACTCTCCCTCTTTTTCTTCTCTCTCTAGAAATCCTAGAGAGTAGGTGGAATTGCTCGACAGAATGGAAATGGAAAATGGCGTTGGGAGCCCCATTGCTGAGGCTCCCTGCACCTGATCAGACGAGCTCCATCAGCTTTTCGTGGACCTCGAGCTTCAGCCGCGAGCGTTCGCCAAACCAAGAGTTGAAGAGGCGAGCATCGCTCTTGGTCCCGGCGACGTGATCCGCCCAGTGGGTGATCCCGTTGAAGATGCCGAGGGCATTCCCGGGAGTGGCGCCGGGAGCAGTGTGCACCGACTGAAGGACTGCATCGAGCACCTTGCTGCGCTCGTTGGGAGCGTTCACGAGGGTGTTGATGTGCTCGGCTTCACTCACACCTTCCGGTTGCGGCTGGAAGAACTGAGAGAGGAACCGGACAGTGTCGTACTCAGACATCGAGAGCTGGTTGAGAGCCTTGGCCTCCATCTCGAACTTGTGGACCTGCTCCTTGGCGAGGCCGATGGTGTCCTTGGCGGCAGAGACGTTGAACTTCGTCAGATGGTTCTGCGAGTAGTTCGCGGCACCGTTCTCTGCCATGGCGAGGGTGTTGGCGCAGACCACGCGAACCATCGTCGTGCGGACGCTGATCGACTTGCCCACCTCGTGCGGAGACGAGAGCAGGATGTAGCCTTTGGTGTGGTCGTTGCGGTTGATGGTGAACCCGTCCTGGATCGAGGCGAGAGCCCAAATCACCTTGCCGCCACGGAGCGAACCTGCCGTCTCGAGCTTGGCGCCACCCATCTCGGTGTATTCGCGGAAGAACTCGAGAGCCTCCTTGTTCTGGAAAGGCTTCCAGAGGTCGCCAGTGACCGACAGAACCTTACGGTCGGTCGAGCGGACCAGAGCGCGGCGCAGCGGCAGCTCGATCATTTCGCCGTCTTCGGCCTTTGCGAAGAGCGGCAGCTGCTGGACTTCCCAGTCCAGTCCGGCCTTGACGAGCATCTCGTCGACGCTGATCGTGTCATCGACGCGAGCGCCGAGCCCGTGCCACGGAACGGCATTCGCATAAGCCATGGTTTCGATTTCGTGAGCCATCTTCATCTCCTATTAAGTTGGGGTTGGATGGAGCCGCATTCGCGCGGCTCCGAGTTAGTCAGACCGAAGCGTAGACAGCTTCGATCTTGTTGAGCAGGGTGCCATAGGCCTGATCGGCACAGAGGCACGCGTCCTGCGCGACAGAAACCTGGTGACCGTCATTGCGGCACAGCTCGACGAAGTCGCGGCACTCGCTGTAGGACTTGAAGTAGAAGGTCTCGCGCTCGTGGAGCTGCATCGGAGCAACTTCGGCGACCCACTTCACGGTGACGATATAGATCTTCATCTGCGTTCTCCATCTGGCCGACCACCTCGGTCGGTACAACTATCTAACGCCACTCTGGCGAAAAAGAAAACATTTATTTTGGGGATGGGGCAAAATATTTTCACCCCATCCCATTGTCATTCAGTCAGCCGAGCGTGACGTTGCCGTGGACGAGGTCCCAAGCCAGATCGACGCGGCGACCGCCCATGGTGATGAACTGCTCGTAGGTCAGGCCGGGATGCCCGATGATGATCGCCATCGAATTGTAGCCGTGTGTGTTCTGGCGACGAGGGTTGCCCTTGATGCCATCGGCGAGTTTGATGGTCTTGCCCTCGAACGAGGAAGTCCTGCCCTTGCGGCCGGAGGCAGCGGTGGCGTTCTTCTTGGCCTTCACAGGAGCGGTTTCAGTGGCGGTCATAGCAGTGTCCTTTTTAGTTTCGATGGGTTGGGCCTTGGCAGAAGCCTCAGCCAGAGAGAAGATACGCTTGATGGCGGTCGGGCGATCACGGAAGTTGTTGATCTTGGCAGCGGCCACCGAGTTGTAGAGTTCGACCATCTGGGTCAGGGTCACCTTGGCGTCGGAGCTCAGAGCCTCGGACAGATCGTCGGCGGAGCTGGCGAGCACGAACCCGTTGCCGGCACCTTGGGCTTCCTTGCGCGTGGAAAAGGCAAGGATGCGGCTGGGGGCATGGCCTTTAAAGTCGAAAGCGTAGGTCTTCATTTCGGTCTCCTTTGAGTCGCTGTTTGGTTGGTGCCGGACTGGCGCACCCGGAACTCCACCCTTGCGAGTGGAGTTGGAGCTGCGTCAGGAAAGCTTGGGCTTCACGTTGAGCCGTTCGCTGAGGGACTTGACCATGATCGCGGCGAGGGTCTCGTCGTCGAGCTTGGCGCGGGCGAGCTTGCTGTCGATGCGCTCGGACTCGATGAGCTGAACCTTGATCAGGACGCGCTCGCCTTCGATGACTTCGCGGCCAGTGGCAAGGAGTTCGCTGCGGAGGGAAGCCAGTTCCTTGGCGATGAGGTCGGACTGCTCCTTGAGAACCGCGTAGCGATCGGCGAGGGTGTTGAGGTCGGTCATTTTCATCTCCCATCTAAGCTGGACCAATCGGCCAGTAACGAGATTAAACTTCTTTCCGTCAGAAAAGAAAACAAAAAAATTGCTCAAAAGGCAAAAAAGTTTAGAGGGGGAAATTTCCCCCTCTTTTCAATCACTTGCACTTTCGAGCTTGCGCTTCGGTCTGGCTTCCATCGCCTTTTTTCGTTCTTCGAGCCGATCGCGGTTGATCTTTTTTGCAGCCTCGTCCGGGGTCCAATCTCCGAACAGGTGGCTCGGTATGCCTTCGGCCAGCCCTGACAGCTCTGTCAAGTTGGGCCGCATCTTGCGCACGATCATTTCTTCGATCAGCTCTGTTTGTCGCTGAAGGCAATAGCCGAGCCGCGTGTAGAAGAACTTGACGTGCCCGGTGCCGAGCGTGTATTCGGCTGGCGCCTTGATCGTTGCAGGGTCGGTGCCCTTTTCGACCGCCTTGCGCACGAGCCCGAACACTCGTGGCAGCTCGTAATATTCAGCGACGAGATGCTTGTTGCAGAGCTCTTCGACAGGGACGCAGTTGATCCGGGTCATCACACAACCTCGAACAGCCAATCAGCCGCATCATACATTGTGTTGAACATCCGGAGCTCGCCTTTCGTGCTCACGCCGCGCCACCGTGCCCCGTTCTTGTCGGTTGTGCGGTAGTTGGCATAGCTGACGACACCGAGCAGCTTCTTGTTCTTGAAAACCGAATAGGTCCCGTCGCCGTGCGTCTGGATGCCATCGATCGGCTTTTCTTTGGTGAATGTGCAGTAGGGGTCAATCTCTCGCATCATGTCTTTTTCTCATCTTCATCTGACGATTCGTGGTCTCATCGGACCAACCCGACTATCATGCGCCAATCTCGAGAAAAAGAAAACAACTTTGTTTCGGCTTCCGTCAACACTCGAACCCACTGGGAAAACTGATGATTCCAAATTGTCGGTGAAAAACAAAAGAAAGTTGCAGCTTTTTATAAAAGGTTGAGGCATCCTCATACTTGTCTCAAAAAAGGTTCGTGGTGAACCTAAGCAGGCATAGGAAGCAACACAATGGCAAAGAGCAAAGAAGTAGCGGTCGTCGAAAAGGGCACAGCTGTGGCCTTGAGCGATCAGTCGTTTGAGTCCTTCGCTGGCGAAGGCCTCGAGAATGTCGGTTCCAGGGATCTCGTCATCCCTCGAATTACGATCCTTCAGGCACTGAGCCCGCAGGTTCAGCCGAAGAAGCCTGAATACATCAACGGTGCAAAGATCGGCGACATCTGCGATGTTGGCACGCAGGAGATTTTCGAATCGCCCATGCCGTTCCTCCCGGTCCACTACGTCAAGCAGTGGCTGGAGTGGGCTCCTCGAAGCTCTGGCAAGGGTTTGGTCCGGATTCATGACACTCCTGACATCGTCGACCAGTGCACGCTCGACGAAAAGAAGCGGCCCATTACGAAGGACGGTAATTATATTGCGGAGACCGCACAGTTCTTCGGCCTCAACCTTTCAGCTGGTGGGCGGCGGAGTTTCTTGCCGCTGGCTTCCACCCAACTCAAAAAGGCGAGGCGCTGGCTGACTCTGGCGACGTCCGAACGTGTTATGCGGCCTGATGGCAGCGCATACACTCCGCCGCTCTTCTATCGCGTCTACAACCTTTCGACGGTCGATGAATCGAACTCCGAAGGCGATTGGGCGGGTTGGAAGGTCGAGCGCGGCGAGCGGCTGCAGGACTACGACGTCAACTGGAAGGACATCTTCAATGAAGCTGTCAACTTCCGTGACTCGCTGAAGCGTGGCGAAGTCCGTGGTGATGTCGGCGCTGAAGAGCAGACCGATACTGAATCGGCGATGTGAGGTGTATGATGGCGGATGCGTTCGATTTTGAAATCGAGCAAGATTCTGCCTCAGACACTTCGATCCAGAAAATGGTTGCGATGGCGAATGAAGTCATCGCAACCGAAAAGCTGGTCGAAGAGCTTGAGGAAAATCTCAGCTCTGTGAAGAAGCAGCTCAACAAGCTGAAGACCGTCGACCTGCCGGACGCCATGGCGGAGTGCGGCATGTCAGAGTTCAAGACCGAGGACGGCTATCGCATCTCGATAGAAGACTTTGTGTCTGGCTCGCTGCCCAAGGACGACGAAAAGCGCAAGGACGCGATCAGCTGGCTCGAAACCAACGGTGCCGAAAGCCTGATCAAGACCGAGCTGACAATGCAGTTCGAAAAGAGCGAGCACAACATGGCTCTCTCGCTCGCTGCAGAGTTGTCTGAAAAAGGCTACACCGTCAACTCGAAGATGGGCATCCATCCGCAGACTTTGATCGCTCACATCAAGGAGCGCCTGAAGTCCGGCAAGGAGGTTCCCCTCGAGCTGCTCGGATTGTATGCTGGGCGCGTCGCAAAGATCAAAGCGAAGAAGTGAGCCATGCAGATCATTGGCGCAGGGATGGCAGGATTGCTCGCCGGAGGCATGATCCGAGACCGAAAGGTCAAGATCTATGAATCAGCGAAATCCCTGCCTAATAACCACTCGGCTGTGCTGAGGTTCAGGACGACCACCGTCGGTGACGTCTTGGACATTCAGTTCAAGCCTGTTCAGATGATGAAGGCAATTCACGAATGGCGCAACCCTGTCGCTGACAGCCTCGCCTATTCGATGAAGTGCAACGGCACAGCCACGCTGCGCTCGATCATGTCCGCTGGGCCGGAGGTGCACAAGCGATACATCGCACCTCCTGACCTGTTGGGTCAGATGATCGATCGCGTCAACGGGGAAATCTTGTTCGACTCAAAGGTCGACTCAGATTCCTTGGCGAAGATGGATGGCCCCATCATCTCGACAATTCCGATGCCCATCTTGATGTCGATCCTCGGATTCAAAGACCTGCCCGAGTTCAGATATGTGCATGGGTTCAACGTCAACTGCGAGGTCGACGAATTCAATGCGTATGTCTCGGTCTACGTGCCGGACCCTGATGAGCTGTTCAATCGCGTCTCCCTGACAGGCAACAGGGTGACCATTGAAGTTTCGATGCCTGGACTTTCGGTCGAACAGGTGCGGGCTCGCATGGAGAGCATCCAGAGCGATCCCGAGCAAAAGTCGAAGTTTCTGGCGGATGCGCTGTATTGCCTCGGCATCGACGGTGCCAAGGTCATTTCTGAGCGTTGGTCTGTCCAACGCTATTCGAAGATCCTCCCGATCGATGAGTCGGCGAGGCGTAACTTCATCATGTGGGCCACCGACAAGTTCAAGATCTACTCGCTGGGTAGGTTCGCGACATGGCGTCCCGGCCTCTTGATGGATGATGTGGTGAACGATGTGCGTGTGATCCGACGCATCATAAAGATCGGATCTTATGATCACCGGAAAGGAAATGAAAATGACTAACGGACCCAAGGTCGAGCTGCTCTGGTTCACGGGCAAGGGCACCAATGACGAGACTTGGTATGCGGCCAAGCTGCTCGCCTACACAAAGAACACTCGCCTTCAGATGACCCCTGACGGGTTCGAGAAGTTCGTCAACAAGACCACCGAGGAGCTGGAAAAGGAGTTGCTCTACATGAGCAACACGATCCCGAGCTCTTGGGAGTTCGTTGACGTCATCTTTTCGATCAACAATGTCACACGTGCCTGTGCGCAGCAGATCACTCGCACTCGCACCGCGAGCTTTGCGATGCAGTCGCAGCGCGTGACCGACATGTCTGAGGTGACCTATCACATTCCTGAAACGGTCATCGACAAGCACAGCTACGACGACCGGATGAAAATGTCTTTGAAAGGCTACGCTTTCGCTGTCGAAGATGGCGAGACATTGGAGGATGCACGAGGCCTCCTGCCGATCAACGTGCACTGCAACCTGATCGCCAAATACAATCTGCGGTCGTTGGTCGAGCTGCTGAGGGCGCGTGATTCGATGCGCGTTCAAGGCGAGTATCAATCGGTCGCTAAGCAGATGCGCGAGGCTGTGTTCGCTGCTTGGCCTTGGGCGAAGCCTTTCTTCGAGCCGAAGGACAAGAAGGCGATCGACCTGATTGAAGAGGTCGCCGGGCACCTCGACAACAAAGAGTTGCGGATGCAGCTCGCCAAGGCTGCAGACCTGCTGAAGAAGTGACATGAAAACGATTGTCTTCGACATCGATGGAACGCTGGCTGACATCAGCCACCGCATCCAGTTCGCTCAGGCGAAGGAGTGGGACGAGTTCCACTCCCGATGCCTCGATGATCTCGTTTTTCAGAATGTGGCAGACCTCATGCTGTCGCTGTGGATGAACTTTGAGATTGTGTTGCTCACCGGACGCCCTGAAAAATACCGTGGTGTGACGGAGCAATGGCTGAGGCTGGCAAAGATCGACAGCTTCTGCGACGACCTCATCATGCGTCCCGACGACAACTATGAACCCGACGCGCAGATGAAGATCAGCGCACTCGAAAGCAAGTTCGGCAAGAAGCAAGACGTGTTGAGCAATGTGCTCGCCGTTTTTGATGATCGCGAAAGCGTCGTCGAAGGGTTGAGGAACTATGGCTTGACCGTCTTGCAGCCTGCACCCGGAGGCTACTGATGAGAACGGTACCAGAGCTGCTGCGCGCTGCGGCAGAAATCTACGAAGAGCGCAACAAGCTCTACGGCGACAACTACAAGCGGTTCGGCAAGGTCATGGAAGTCCTTTTCCCGAATGGCTTGACGCTGAAGACCACGGACGATTTCAATCGGTTCGGCGTCTTCGTTCAGATTGTGAGCAAACAGACCCGCTACGCCGAAATGTTCTCGCGTGGCGGTCACCCCGACAGCCTCGACGACACGAGCGTGTACGCAATGATGCTGCGCGAGCTCGACGTTGAAATCGCCGTCAAAGGTGTGAACAAGGAACGCGGCAAATGATCTCTCTTGTCTTCGACACCGAAACAACCGACCTGATCAAGAACAAGCTCGCTCCGCTCGACCGTCAGCCCTATGTCATCGAGTTCTTCGCTGTCGCGCTGGACATCGAGGGCAATGAGCTGGCGAGCCATCACTTCTTGTTTGATCCGGGCATCCCGATCAGCGAAGAGGTGACCCGCATCACAGGCATCAAGAGCGAAGATGTGAAGGGCAAGCCTCGGTTTGCATCCGCTGCAGAGGAGATCAAGAAGATCATCGAAAAGCACGATGAGGTCGTGGCGCACAACCTGAGCTATGACAAGACTGTTATCGACTTTGAGATGAGGCGGTGCGGATTGGAGGTCGAATGGCCGATCCTCACTTGCACTGTCGAGGCGACCGAGCACCTGAAAGGGTTCCGGTTGAACTTGAATGCTCTTCATGAACACCTGTTTGGTGAAGGTTTCGAGAACGCGCACCGTGCTGAGACAGACGTCAGGGCACTGGCTGATTGTTTTCGAGAGCTGCGCTATTCTGGGATGATCTAAGCTGGTGTAGCACAGGGGTAGTGCAACCGCCTTGTAAGCGGTAGGTCGCGGGTTCGAATCCTGCCACCAGCACCAAATGATGGGGAGTCACTGTGAGAATTCGGACCGGATATTCATTCCGCACTGCTGCCGGGATGATCGACGATGTGATGGGTCGCCTTCAAGAGGTCGGTGCCAAGTATGCGCCGATCTCTGACCGGGGATCGACATTCGGTTATGTCCGGTGGAACAAGCTGGCCAAGAAGGCTGGCCTGAAGCCTCTGTTCGGTCTCGAGCTCGCAGTGACTCCCTCCATCAATGCCAAGAAGCCGACCGTCGACTATTGGTCGTTCTTTGCCGTCGATGACATCAAATACATCAATGAGCTGCTCTATCTCGCGACGAACCAGTTTCGGTATGAGCCGCTGCTGACCTATGATCAGGCTCAGAGCTGGGAAGGTGTCATCAAGATCGCCGGATCGCGCTCGCAACTCGAGCTCATGTCCCCGGCGGATGACATGTTCGTCTCCCTCAGCCCGAGCACCAGTCGTGGCTATGCCACTGAGGTGTTGAAGCGTGGGTTCGAGATGGTCGCGAGCAGCGACAACAAATACATCCGACCGCAGGATGAAGGGTTCTATGAGGTGCTGTGCGGGCGAGGAGCCTCCACCCAGACATACGCCCAATATATCTTGTCCGAGGCGGAATGGAAGAAGGCTGTAGCTAGGGTTGTACCGCAGGACGTGGCCGATCGATCCTGGACCACGGCTGAGGCTCTCGCGGAGCGTTGCAGCGCGAAGCTGAAACAGGCCACGCTGCTCTCCCCGCCGAAGACCAAGACGCTGGAGCAGATGTGCCGTGAAGGAGCTGTGAAGCTGAAGCTGGATCTCAGCGATCCAGTTTATGAGGCGAGGCTGATGCGAGAGCTGAAGCTGATCGCCGACAAGAACTTCGAGGACTATTTCTACATCATCTCGGACCTGATGCAGTTTGCGCGTTCGAAGATGATCTGCGGACCTGCACGCGGCAGCTCTTGCGGCAGCTTGGTTTGCTATTTGCTCGAGATCACGACCGTCGACCCGATCAAATTCGATCTGCTGTTCGAGCGTTTCATCGACATCACCCGCAACGACCTGCCCGACATCGACATCGACTTCTCTGACCAGAAGCGCCATCTGGTGTTCGAATATATGGAGAACAAGTACGGTCGCGATCACGTCGCACGTCTCGGCACCGTTGCGCTGTTCCGCCCGCGCTCCGCCGTCGACGAGGCGGGTGCTGCCCTGTCAGTGCCCAAGTGGCTCTGCACAAAGGTTCTTGACTCGCTCATCGTGCGCAGCTCCGGCGACTCGCGTGCGCTGCAAACGTTGCAGGACACGTTCAATGAAACTCCGGCGGGCAGGGAGCTGATCGCCAAATATCCCGAGATCCTGATCGCCGGGCAGATGGAAGGACATCCCCGGCATTATTCGCAGCACGCTGCCGGGATCGTGGTGACAGAGACCCCTGTCACCGACTATGTTGCGGTGGATGCGCGGACAGGTGCCACGCATTGCGACAAAAAGGACGCCGAAGACCTGAACCTGCTGAAGATCGATGCGCTGGGCCTGACGCAGCTTTCGGTGTTTGAGGATGCGTTGGTGATGGCGGGCAAGGACATTCATTATCTCGAGCGTGTCCCGCTCAATGATGAAAAGGCATTCGACGTTTTGAACAAGGGTCAGTTCTCCGGCATCTTTCAGTTCAATGGTCCGGCGCTGCAGTCCATCTGCAATCAGGTGAAGACCGAAACCCTCGCAGATATTGTGTCGGTTACAGCTCTCGCTCGTCCGGGTCCGATGGCATCCGGCGGAACCAATGAGTGGGTGAAACGCAAGAACGGCTATGCGCCTGTGGCTTATCCGCATCCGCTGTTCGAGCCTTATTTGAAGGAAACGCTGGGCGTCGTGGCCTATCAGGAGCAGGTCATGCAGATCTGCCGTGAGATCGGCGACCTGAGCTGGGACGACGTCACAGCTCTCCGCAAGGCAATGTCCAAGAGCTTGGGCAAAGAATACTTCGACCAGTTCGGCGACAGATTTAAAGCTGGCGCGATCAAGAAGGGCATCCCCAAAGACGTCTTGGAGAAACTGTGGGACGACCTCTGCGCCTATGGCGCGTGGGCGTTCAACAAGTCTCACTCGGTGGCCTATGGCATCGTCAGCTACTGGTGCTGTTATATGAAGGCTCATTTCCCGTTCGAGTTCGCTGCGGCGACATTGTCGCATGAGCCGGACCCCGAGCGGCAGATCATGATCCTGCGCGAGATGAACGCGGAAGGCATTCATTATGTTTCGGTCGATGCCGATCTTTCGACCGACAAGTGGACAGCCGGATACAAGGACGGCGAGAAGGTTCTGGTCGGTCCGCTGCAGAACGTGAAGGGCATCGGTCCCAAGCTCGTCCAGCAGATTCTCGGCTCGAGGGCGAGGAATGAGCCTCTCCCGGCGAAGGCTGAAAAGCTGCTGCGGAATGCCAAGACCGAGATCGACAGCTTGTGGCCGATCAGGAATGCCGTTCAGCGGATAATGCCTGACCCTTCCACGCGCAACATCTTCACTCCGCCGACGTCCGTGGTCGATGTGCAGACCAACGGTGCCGAATACACGGCGATGGTTTTCGCTGTCGTGCAGCAGATCAAGCCTCGCGACGAGAACGAAGCAGTGAACGTCGCCAAGCGTGGCGGCAAGGTTCTGTCAGGGCCGACACAATCGCTGAACCTGACGATCGCTGACGACACTGACCGCATCTTCGGAAAGATTGACAGGTTCAACTTTGAGAAGATCGGCCGGGACATCGTGGAGCGTGGCCGACCGGGCAAGGCGATCTATGCGTTCAAGGGCAGAGTGCCCGCCAACTTCCGAATGATCAGAGTCGAACAGGCTCGGTTCATCGGATTCACAGATGAGTGATGCTGATGTTTGTCGACATAGATGAACAGTTCATCCAAGAGATCGGCGAGCTGATCCACGAGAACCTTGAAGACAAGGATCCCGAGGTCGTTCTCGCAGGGATTGCCTTTTACGCAATCAAGGTGATCCACGAGAACTATGAATACCGGCACCACATCGAAGTTGCCGAGTTCTTCAGCTCGCTCGTCGTAGAGTGCGTTGCCAGAGCGCAGCGCATAGCAAAACAGTCCAACTGACCGGGAGATTGAAATGTCCGTGTGCGATGAATGCTATCTGTATGAAGAGATCAACAGGAACGAAGAGAGGATCAATGAGCTGTTGAAGGACATCGAATATCTCGAGCAGATCCTCTCCGAGATCCAAGATGTCCCGGTCAATCCGTTCTTGAGACAATATAGCAAAGAAGAGCTCTTGGAACGGATCCAGCGCATAGCGACGCTCGCCCTGCGCCGTAAGTGGTGACAACTATGAAAGTCAAATCTCTGGCAGACATCTCTGCCGTCGCATCATACTTGAAGCGCATTGGCGCACGTCCGCGTTCGCTGCGCTCTGCCGTGGTCGAGGAGAAGCACGGCGAGTACTGGCAGGACATCGCCCTGATCACCCTCAACAATGACGGCAAGGTCAAGGCTCCCGACCTCTACATGCCGACTGAAAAGGAACAGCTCGCCATCGAGGTCGAGTGCCAATCCGTTCAGTGGCCGCAGATCCGCACCCTCGCACGACTGGGCGCCGACCTGCCCGAGGCACTGGCAGAGGCATCGCCCGAGAACATCTTCGAGTTCCGGAACCTGAATGGCGAGATCGTGATGATCCAGCTCCGCAAGGAGCGCAAGGGCGAAAAGAGCTACATCCCATACACATTCTGGGATGACGGCATGTGGCGCACCATGGAGCCTGAAGGTCAGCTCCCGCTATGGGGCGCAGAGCAGCTGAAGGAAAATAACATCGTTTTCATCCACGAGGGCGCGAAAGCTGCCCGTGCCATGCGCGACATGGTCGTCAACCAGACGCCGGAGATGCGCGACAAACTCGCCAATCATCCTTGGGGCGATGAGCTGCAGCACGCGGCCCATGTCGGTTGGATCGGCGGGGCATTGTCGCCTTACCGCACTGATTGGTCGATCTTGCAAAAGGTCGGCGTCAAACGCGCATACATCGTCTCCGACAATGACGCACCAGGTGTGGCGGCTGTCCCGGCGATTGCCTATCAGTTGCGCATCCCGACCTTTCACATTCAGTTCACGAATGAGTGGCCGACGAGCTTTGACCTCGGGGACGATTTTCCCCGGCACATGTTCAAGACTGTCGAGGGACGGAAGTATTACGTCGGACCGAGCTTCCGCTCCTGCCTGCATCCCGCCACATGGGCCACAGACCAAATCCCCAACCCCAAGGGCAAGCCTTCGGTGGTGCTGCGCAAGAACTTCAAGGAGATGTGGAGCTACGTTGAAGAGGCCGACCTGTTCGTCTGCATCGACATGCCGGAGATTATCCGCACAGAGCAGGTCATGAACAAGATGCTCGCGGCATTCAGCCACACCAACCAGACCTCGCAGCTGATCGTCAAAGCCTACACTGGCCGCAGCGCAAAGCTCTGCTATCGCCCTGACATCAAGGGCAAGATCGTGACCGACAACACAACATCGGCCATCAACCTTCACACCCCGACGCACATCAAGTCTGTCCCCGGCAACCCGGAACCGTTCCTCGAATATATGGAATACATGTTCCCTAACGCCGACGAGCGCCAAGAGGTGCTCCGCTGGACAGCGACGCTCATCGCGCGGCTCGAGACGCGCATGGAGTATGGGCTGCTGTTGGTGAGTGAGCGCCAAGGCGTCGGCAAGACAACCCTCGGCAGCTCGATTCTTGCGCCGCTCGTTGGGCCTCAGAACGTGGGCTACCCGACCGAGGCGCAGATCGTCCAGTCGGAGTTCAATGGCTGGCTCGCCAACAAGCGGCTCTGCGTCGTGAACGAGATCTATTCCGGCCACAGCTGGAAAGCCTACAACAAGCTGAAGTCTGCCATCACCGATCGTGAGATCGAGGTGAACGAGAAATACCAACGCGCCTACACAATCGAGAACTGGTGCCATGTGTTCGCATGCTCCAACTCGATGAAGGCTCTGCGGATGGAAGAGGACGATCGTCGCTGGTTCTATCCCGAGGTGACGGAAGAGAAGTGGCCGAGGAACAAGTTCGAAAGCTTCCACAACTGGCTGAAGAGCGGTGGCCTGAGCATCATCCGCCACTGGGCTGAGAACTTCGGCGACTATGTTCAGAAGGGTCAAGCTGCCCCGATGACTGAGCGCAAGAAGGAGCTCATCGTCGCCTCCCGCACCGACGGCCAGCAAGAAGCTGCAGAGCTCGCCGAGAGCATGAACCGCCACGACCAACCGCTCGTGTTCGCGATGAAGGACATTGTTGCGTGGGTTCGCTCGTCGGTGCAGGGCAAGGTCTATGACTCCGACCTCGAGCTGCGCAAGGCGATGAAGGAAAGTGGCTCGATATGGTACGAGGAACGGTTCCTGATCGGTGGGCGATTGCAGCTGGCGACCATGAACCGCATAGCCTATGACAAAATGAAGTCGAAGTATGGATTGAAGGCTGTGAAGAACAATGCAAGTTTTGTCAAGTCTAGCGAGGAGGCTGAAGAGGTTTCGAAGCGTAAAACCGAGTTCTATTCGGAGATGCGTTCGATGCTGAAAAAGCCCAATGATATCTTCGCTCCGGCGATGTGAGGCGAGGGAGGGTGAACCCCTCCCTCAAACTTTTTTCGTCGATGATCAAAATAAATGTTTTCTTTTCTGCAGGGATGGCGTTAGATTCGTTCATGGCCGATTTGGTCACTTAGATGGAGATGAGAGATGTTCAAGAACACCATAGCAATCCTGATCGAAGACCTCCACACTGGCACGACCTACAAGATCGCGCATGGCTGCTTCGCGAACCTTGGCGAGGCAGATGCCTACGCTGTCATGCTCAACGACTACTATTCCGATAAAGCGATCCCGAAGATCGCCAGCGTGATCGATTGATGGAGAGGGACTTCGGTCCCTCTTCCACCCTACCCTTCACAGATGGAGATGAAAATGAAAAAGGTCACCACCAAGGCAGTCAACAAGGCTCTCGCTGAGAGTGGCATCGACGCCGAGATCGTTCGCGGCGACAGCTACTGGTACTTCTCCGGTGAAGGCACCGAAATGTGGAAACAGACGAGCGTGTACACGATGCGCCTGAACGACATGCCTGTCCATGAATGGGTGGAACAGGCCAAAGCGTTCCGCGACAACGTTCTTTGAGGGAGATGAAAATGTACTACGTCGATGACACCGAAGAGCAGTTCGTCTTTTATCGCGTCGAGGCGGACGGTAGCGTCACCAACATGGGCAATGCGGTCGATTTCGACGGCTACTTCCGCGCTGACCACAGCTACGACGAAGACACTGACTACACCGAGGCTGACCTGATCGAGATGGGGCTCAAGCTTGTGAAGCCTGATCAGTACATGTTCTGAGGGGAGGGGATCACTCCCCTCCACAACCCCTAAAAATATTTTTGTCGATGATCAAAATAAATGTTTTCTTTCTCGACGAACTGGCGTTTAATCCTCTTGTGATCAGTTGATCACTTAGATGAAGATGGAGATGAAGATGAACATCGTCGATCACCTGATCGCCCGCATCGAAGACTACCGCGCGACCAACAAGAACCCCTGCAAGAGCTACGCCACTCGCGAGGCGGCTGAGAAGGCCATCGCTGGCTACGCGGCTCAGGCTGGCCTCCACTTCGACATGGAAGGCAATCCCGCTCGCTACATCGTGTTCTTCAACGAGGCTTGGGGTCGCTGGGTCGGCGCTCTCGACTACACCGAGCTGCTCCGTCGCCGGACTGCCATGGGCGGCTACCTCGGCGTGATCAAGGGTGTGTTCACCTACTGAGGCTCACCGGGGAGGGGCAACCCTCCCCTCCAACCCTTCACAGATGGAGATGAAGATGCAAAATTACCTCATTGACCTCACCGACGAACAGCTCGCCGAGCGCCTCGCGAAGCTGGAAGTGATCGGCAAGGAAACTGCCGCTCGCGTCGCGAAGGGCGAGCGCGGAAGGCCTGACGGCTACTACATGGATCGCGGCGTGCAGCGTGTTTCCTACAGCCTCATCTCTGCCCTGAACTGGCAGCGCGGAGCATGGAAGGAAACCCGCGACGAAATCCGGCGTCGCGCCTCTGCCTGAGGCTCACCGGGGAGGGGCAACCCTCCCCTCCCCAACGGGCTGCGGCCCAACTGATGGAGATGAAGATGTCTGTTGAAACCTTCACGGTCTGCTATCGCACTGGCGGTCACGCTGACTGCACCTGGAACAAGATCTTGGTTCCCTTCGCCACTCGCGAAGAGGCCAACTCCAAGGCAGCGTTGATCGAGCATGCCGGGTACAAGGCGAATGTGTACGTAACCGAGGAGCTCAATCGTTTGGGCCTCCCTGTGGGCTGGCAAAGCGATTCTGTTGACTGGGAGAACGATGAGATCCTGTGCTCGCCCTACATGACGCGCCACCGCAAATTTTCATGGTGAGGTGATCAAAATAAATGTTTTCTTTTCTGACAGGACAGGGTTTAATCGCCCTACCAACCAGATGGAGATGAAGATGACCTACCGTGACCT
>Ga0181352_1000488_pt1 | contig 17015 bp, 22 predicted proteins | sample Fa13VDMLBSN_FD_130103 | JGI IMG/M metagenome (GOLD analysis project Ga0181352, IMG submission 130103) | Freshwater viral communities from Lake Michigan, USA - Fa13.VD.MLB.S.N | ecosystem: Environmental > Aquatic > Freshwater > Lake | place: USA: Michigan | collected 2013-09-23 | reverse complement strand
TCATACAGTACAAGGGTGCACAAGTCAACACGCTCCCGGGGACCGCCGCATGCCTACGTACGCCGTCAAGATTGGTGAAATTCAACTGCATTCCGACAGACCGATAACGCAGGAAGAACGGCAGCGCGCGATTAGGGAATTGAACGGGCTGGAGCACCGCAGCCCGCTAGGCACGCTTCCGGGGGTTGACGTTGTTCTATCCGTCGATCGCCATTGACACGGCGCAGACGTCCAGCCGATCGGGTGACCGGCCAATTTCCTTTTTGATCTTTTCTTTCGCCGTCATGAACAGCCGGGCTTTTTCGTCACGCCGGCAGCCGCTCTGACCCCATTTGTACGCGCTGCATTCTTCCTGCAGAAACTTGTCGTTTGGCAGGGACACGTCGCCGGCAAGATAGCGTTGGAACCTATCGTGAAGCTCCGCGCGTCGGTTGCCGTACAGAACTTCGTTCATGGCACCGTGCGAGAACACCACGGCCACAACCTTTTCGGGTCCCGCCCCGCGCATGCGGAGCCGGCAGGCGTCAACCAAGCCCTTTCCGGTCCCCGTGGCGTCGATCAAGATGGCGTCCATGTCAAAGCGCTTATAGGTCGATACCAACCAATCCGCCTGTACGTTGTAGTCGCGGCTTGCCAACTCGCCCCACACCCGAGCGCCGATCGCGGAGCCCTGGCGGTCACCTACAAACGGCTTGTCTTGCCCGTCGCCGGCCGGGTCCACGCAAAGCAGCTTCAGGGCGCCAGCGGACGGCGCTGCAGCACGTGACATGGCTGCGGACACTTCGGACGCTTTGAAGAAATCAAGCGTGCTGTCGGCCATGAAACACTCGCTGTACACCGCCGGAAACTCCTGGCGCGTCAAGCGATGTATGGTTTCCGGCTGCCCCCCGTTCATAACGGCGGTTGTGTAGTTTTCTTTCCAGAACCAATAAAGCTGCGCACGGTCGAGCCCGTGCATTCGGGCGTAGTCTTCAAACTCTTTGGGAGCTTTCCACGCGAAAGGCGTCTCCGTACGGTACTCTGGCATGAGCGACCACGGCAGGAAGTGTATCCGCCATTCGCCTTTGTTCTGTTGTCGGTTGGCTTCCTCACACATGTTAAAGAACATGCCGGACTGGCCGTTGCCCGTGCTCTCCATCGCGATCTCTGTGCCCGGCAAGCTCATTACAGTTTTGAGCAGGCCCGAAGACAAATCTTCCGTGTTGTCGAAAAACGCGGCTTCGGACAGGTGCAACAGATGGAAGTCGTCAGACCGGCCAATATCGCCGCCTTCGGCCGACGCGACCTTGTACAGAGACTTCAGCTTGTCAAAAATCAATTCGTACGCATTCGACGCGCCAAGCGACGGACGCATTGGCAGCGGCAGTCCGTCGTAAAATTCCTTAATTTCCTTGTGCAAGTTCCTGGCGCTGTCCGATCGGTGCGCGACGACTTGCGCACGGCGGCCAAACTCCGTCGCTGTACGGTGAAAATATCGGCCGCCTATGTACGTGCTCACGCCCATTCGCCGCGCTTTGGGTATCAGCGCGCGGACCATGCCAAAGTCCTGCCGCTCTTTCTCTATGCGGGAGTGCAGAACCGTCTGTGCGTTGTTGATCGTGAAAGGTATTCGCTCGCCGCCGGCCCGGGGCCGTATCTTCAGGAAGTGGCGGTAGCGGTCGAAGTCCCGCAGTTTTTCGCGTAACTCGTCTTTACTCGGTGCGGCGGGTACGCTCCACGGGAACATCGCTTATCTGCTCATTGCCCGGCAAGCATCGCGATGCTTGCCGTAGTCCGTCACAAGCGTCTGTACGTGCGTGCCGGCTTTTGGCAACTCTATAGCGGCTTGCGTCTGAAACTCTTTGGAGTACGTCGCCAGCGCGGGACATGTTATTTTAAAATGAACCGTCCCGCAGCTTGCTAGCGGTGTCGTCAGTAGTGCGATGCTCACCAAGCACAGCGTCCGCTTTGCGGGTGGCGTCAATCGTCGCGCGGTCCACTTCATTGGTGACTTCCTGACGCCCGAGTTCTCTGTTGCGTGAAGCCGCGCGGCGCATGATAACATACGCGAGCGCGCCAACCAAAGCTAGCACGCCCGCAATGATTGCATACGTCGTCACTGGCGTACGGACGGCTGCGGCTCTTGAACGGCCGGGATGCCGGCCGCTTTAGCTTCTGTAGCGGGCACCACACGGACGCCGTTATCAGTCGTGTTAACCGATATGATCTGCGCCGTACGAGTGCCGGTCATGACCTGCACGGCGCCGCTCAGAGCAGAAACGAGGCCCGTGACGATGACGCCCGCACTGGACGGGTCCACGCCTTGCTTGACCATCCACGTCGTAAGGATGGCGCCGCCGGCCGTAATGCCGGTGAGCAAAAGCTGCCCAAGCGGGCCGGAAAACATGGCGAGGATAGAAAAAAGTGCATTCATGACGTGCGGCCCCTATGTCCGGTTGTTGCTGTACCGAAAGGCTATAACACCCCTTGCGCGAACCGTCAAATTATGTCATACGGGTTCCGAGCCCTAGCCATGGGGTTCCTCTGAGGGTGCGGAAGTGCGCGCGAGACGGGGCCGGTTAACGCCTTCAAGCCGGCCCCGTTAAGCTGAAGCCGTCACCAACGCAGCATAGAACTGCTTTGAAATCTCTGCAATCGTGGCGGCTTTGTCTGTACCGTTTATGATCCGCCTGGAACTGATCCAATTCGATTGCGTCGCGGTGAAATAGTCCGCCAGTTTCTTGCCCGTAAATTCGCCGTTTATCATGCCTTCAAACATAATGAAGGCCGCGACGTCTTTGCGTCGTGCCGCTTCCATGTCGGCCACAATATCGACCTTGAACAGCTTCAGCACCCGGGCGCGGAAGCGCTGATAATTGCGTTCCCAAGTCAGTTGCACGTAGCCCCGGCCGATCCACGGCCAGTATTTCTTGGACCGTAGGTACGTACGCGCCGGGTTGTCCTGCTCCACGATCGGCTGCATGGTGTGCCGGGTTTCCCATTTCGTGGTCCCGAGCATGCACGCCAACCAGCGCAAATCCGTCAACCGGCGGCGCTCCCACTCGTCAAGAATAGCAGTCATGCCGCCAACCTGGCCGGCCGTCAACTTCCCGCCAAACGGCTGTTGACGTACGCAATCGAAGAACTTCTTTCGGTCGATCATGGTCAGAACGCCGTGACTGTGCAGGACGCGCCGCAAACGCCGATCAGAGCGCCGTCAAATTCCACGCGGCTGTTGGTTGCCGTCGCGTCCACGGAAACCGACGTGCCCCACCCACGCGCGAAAATGCGGGACGAATTGGTAATGTTCAAATCGTTGGTAATCAGGCCATCAGCAACAACTTGAATAGTGTTAGTCGTCGGGGACCCCCCGCCTGCGAAATAGATATTGCGCCCGGTGCCGGTGCTCGTATAGACGCCCAAATTGCTTATCGTGTACTGCACGACGTTGTTAAACGACACACCCGTGTTAGTCGCGCTAAATATTTGAACGTTCGATACCATGCCGACGCGCATGCCTTGCGGAGCCGTACGGGCGGACCCGTCAAAAACAGCCCCTGAATACCACGTGGAGACGCCTCCGATTGAAGTTATGTAAATGTCGTCAACTTCAATCTGGTCAGGCTGGTAAGTGGCATTACCTTGGAACAGCAAACCGATAGCCGTGCTAGCGCCTACGGTGCTATCTAACGAGATCGCCACACCCTTGACACCGCCGCCCGTGTAGCCCCCGGCCCCTGACCATTTGAGTGCGGCGCCTACGCCGCCGGGCGGGCGGAAGACAATCACCGAAGCTTGCGACCCCTGGCCGATGATGTAGGAGCCGGCGAAGTCGATATTGGAGGTGGACAGCGCCCACGCGCCGGCCGGAACGACTATCGTGCCGCGACCTTGATTTGCTGCGAAAGTCGCCATGCAGGCACTGAGCGCGGGGCCAATGTTCGTACCCGAACCCGGCGTGGTGTAGTAAACCCAACCCGGCGACGTTATGTCCATCTGGTCTTTTAGATTGCAGATGGTGGCTGAAGTCTGCGGGTTGGCGTTCGTCGCACACTGGAAACCCGTGTTTGTCAGCCACTGCAACACGCTGGTAGACGTGGAGCACGACGGCATCGGGAACGCCACAGGAGGCGCAGCCGTGTTCGTGCCGTTCGCCACGACAGTGTTGGCGTTCTGGTTCGCCAGTTTCGTCAGCGCAATGGCCGCGCTCGGTGAAATGCCGGCATTGACGAGCGCTTGGAAAGTTGGATCGGCCGCCGCGCCGTTGCTGACAAGCGGAAACGCTGCGGTGCCTGGCGCTGCGAATTTGAAGCCCTGCGAAGCCGCGCCGCGCCCGATCGGCACGGCGTAGTTGGGGACCTGCCACTGCGCCAACGCAGGCGCCAACGCAGCGATGACGAAAGCAGCGGCAAGAACTGTACGACTGAAGATTTTCATGGCGCGATAACCCACCCGTTAAGATCAGGGCTCGGGTGTAAAGTCACCCCAGCCAATTGAACCGCATTTGAATTGAGCACAAACGCGGCGTTTCGCATGATCGTCGCCCCGTCAGGCGTCGTCAGCGTAATTGCGTGGTTGACGACGGCAGTCGACCAATCAACAATTTTCAACGGACGCCCGCTAAGGAACTGCAGCCCCAAATTCGGCAACACGATGGACGTTGCAGCCGGTGCCGCACGTTGTACGGCTACCAGTGTTTTGCCAGCCAGCGCGACGTCCGCCGCCGTCGTCACCGACTGGAAAGAATACCCACTTGGCGCAAGCAAGAAATTCCACAGCAGCGGCGTTGCGGGCTCGTATGCCGCCGTCGCCGGGTTCCACAGAAATACGGTACCTTCAGCCACCCACGACGGCAGCGACGGGCGAAACCAAACCGTTGTTGCCTGGTTGGTCAAGGGCTGCGTCTGCCCCACAGACAGCGTAAACATGCCGGCGCGTGCCATCGCCGTCACGACGTAATCAAGCCCCGGCATGCGTTCCGTACGGATACCGCCGGAAGTTAAGCGGAGCAGCGCGAGAAAGTCGGTAGTCGGATCATATGACATGTCAATCTTTGCTCGCTATGATTATGTCCACGTACGCCAGATTGAGCGTCACCGAATGCGTGTGAGCACCGCCGCCGCCCGTGGACCCGGTATTGCTCCCGGCCGCGCCGATGTTGCCGGTCGGATACGTGCCGCCACCTTGCAGACCTACGGGCGTAGATGGGACCACTTCGGAGTGGAAGTGCGGCGGCATGGTGGGAATGCCTATGGTGGTGTTACCCACCGCAGTCTGCGCAAACACGGTACTGAAGGCCACGCCTGGCGTAATTCCGACAGTGCCGTTTGTGACGCGCAAGCCGTAATCATTGATCGTGACATCTTTTGTCCAGCCAACGGGCGCGTCCGTTTGATGGAACACCATGACGGTGCCGGATATAAATTCAGCCGTACGTGGCGCCCACGCGGGGTTTGCACCCGGGCCGCCCGTCGCCAGAATTTGGTTTGCGACACCTGGCGGAAGCGCGTCCCATGCCGCCGCGTCGCGGAACAGAATAGACCCCTGCACGCTGCCGAAAATGGTATCGAGCAGCGACGTCAACGCGTCCCAAACCGGCAAGCCGCCGTCCACGTTCAACACGGCATCCGTAGGGCCGATCGGTAGCGCGGCCCACACTGCAACGTCACGGTATATAAGCTGCCCCGGAGTGTTGCCGAACGTGTTGTCAAGCGCAATGCTGGTTACTTCGTTGACGCTACCGGGCACAGCCGCGACGGGCCACGCGCCGCCGAACTTCGGCCCGAAGATGCCGCCGGGTTCGTCAAGCTGGATCGCAAAATCGCCGTCCACGCCCACCGTGTTCAACGGCGGGCCGCCCGTAGACGTCCACCATGATACGCCGCTATCGCCGGCCGCAGCCTCCAGCATCTTGAACAGCAGCGCAGGCGTGGCGGCAACGTACGCCGTCGCCGCTGCATCCCACAGCCACATGACACCCTCGCCCGAATGGCTCGGGACGGCGGCCTGCAGCCACGCTGTCGTGGATTGGTTGACGACGGGGGGCGTTGCGGACACCGCAAGCGTAATGAACCCCGCACGCGCGAGTGCCGACACGACGAAGTCGAGGCCGGGCATTTGCGTTTTCGTCACCACCCCGGCGTTATTTCGCCAGAGCGCGAGGAAATCGGTTACGGGGTTATATGCCATGCGTGTCTTCCGCCGTGTACAGAGCGTTCAACGCGACAGCGACGGGTACCGGGTTCGCCGGCCACGCGCCTGCAGCCTTCGGCCCGAAAATCGACGGCTGCAAGCCATAGTTGGCGTAACCCGCCCACAGCAAGCAATAATCGCCGTCAATGCCTATGTCACGCGTCGGCGCGCACGGCAGGAACCACTTCAGGCGGGTTTGGTACGTGACCGGCACAACGAACAGATAGTGCCCCCACGGGTCCACGCTGTCGCCGGCTGCGGTTGTTCGCTTGGTGAAAAGCTGGAACGTCTGCCCGTCAATGTACAGATCACCCACAAGCCCGGCTTGCGGGACCGGCGGGCCTAAGCCGCGCAAGATCGCGCCAAACTGTTTCGTTTGGGCGAAGATGCCGCCTTGCAGCGTGCCATTGTCAAAGCCGCTCATATGACGTGCTCGTCTTCTGCGGTGTACAGCGGGTTCAACGCGACGACTACTGCGGCAGGGCCGGACTGCAGCCCGACCGAATACACGGGGTCGCCCGCGCCGGCCGTGACCGGAATGGGCAGGATATATTCATCCGACAGCCCGACGACGACAAGCTGCGTAGAAATGCTGTACGTAAGCGGAGCGCCTTCGTCCGACAGGCCGACAGGGAGTACCGTTCCGGCACCCGGCACCGCGATCGGTTGCGAACCGCCGATACCGTTTTCCGGCCAGCCGTTGACGGTCTTCGGGCCGTACATTGACGGTTGCATGCCGTAGTTGGCGAAGCCGGCCCACAGCATGCAGTAGTCGCCAGTAATGCCTATGTCGTTACCCGGCGGGGACGAGTTGAAGAACTTCAGCGCCGTACGGTACTGCACGGGGACCTGAAAGAGGTAATGCCCCCACGGGTCCAAGCTATCGCCGGCAGACGGGCGCTTGTTGTAGAGGTACCACGTCTGTACGTCGATATACAGGTCACCGCTGACGCCGGCCTGCGGCACGGGCGGGCCGAGGCCGCGAATGATTGATCCAAACTGCTTCGCTTGGAAAAATATCCCGCCTTGCTGCGTGCCGTTGTCGAAACCGGACATTAGGTTATCGCCCCCGTTTCGCCCGTACGGCTTACCTGCATGTCCATGACGACGCCCGTTGCGTCGCCGTTGTTGATGTTCAAAACGCGAAGACGCACCCACCCGGAACGGTGGGCGCGTCGGGACGTGGCGACGACCATATTTTGCCACTGGTCAATCGGGCGCGCGGACGCATCGGGGTCCCCACCCCATATTTTCAATTCCATCAGAACTTGGACTTCCGGCGCGACCGCTGACGGGGTGATGATGCTTTGCGCTACGCTCTGAAACAGCAACGAAGCCCGCGCCACGTTGACGGAAATCGTGTCGCCTTTGTTGATCGGTAGCCAGCCGGAAGCGCCGCCGATTGCATCGGTGTAGACCGTATCTTGCTGTACGTTAATGCGCTTCGCAGCGCCGCCCGGACGATAGAACATTTCCGTACAGCCCCTGTTGAAACGTTACTTGCGGCCCCGACCGAAAGCAGTGCGCGAAGACATGCGGGTTCCGCTGCCGCCGTCGTCGCCCATGCTGGACTTGGACAGCCGGCGGTTGCCGTCGTCAATGCTGGCCGCGCCGCCCGGAAAGCGTTTGAAGCCGCCTTCGGGGAAGCCGCCCCGGCCGCAGAACTTCGTTGCCGGCGGCCCGGAGGGGTTCGGCACGATCGCGTTGCTGCCCTTGGGGTTGAAGCCGGTCTTGTGACCCTTGAAGCCGCTCATTTCTTGCCTCGCTTGGTTTTGCCGCGCGATGGCGGCTTGGTGTTTTTCGTCGTGACCGATAGCATGAGGGCCTGCCCTGGCTGAAGCATGCCGGCGTTTTCCATGCGCTTTGCAAGGAAGTACGTCGCCGGGTCGATCGTCACGGTTTTACCCGGGACGCCGACTTTTGCTCGCGAGGGCAGGCCGTTTGCCATGCGTTACTGGCTCGCTTTGTCGTCGCTGTGGCTCACGCCCGGGTCGTCCGTGCGCGTGGGGCTGCCGCCGTTGGGGTCCATGGACTTGCCGGCGTTCGGGTCCCACGGCTTCACAGCGGCCGGGTCAAGCTCGCTGCCCACGGGCGGGTTGTTGACGAGATCGATGGCCTTCGCAGCCGGGTCAACGGCTGCGGTGCTGGCGTTTTCGAACACCGCACGGCGCCGGGCTTCCTCGCCCGCGAGCGTGGCGCCCGGGTCACTGGCCGCGAACAGGGCATTACCGCCGCTGTTCAATTCGGCGTTGGCGTCATACGGCAGGTTTCGCTGATCTTCGTCGGCGTCCACGCGATCGATATCGGGATGCTCCAGCGCCTGGTCGAAACGGGCCATTCCGAGCATGAGAATATCGCGAAGGTTCTTGTTCTGCAGCTTGTCCGCGTCGTCGGCCAGCGCCGCCAAGTCTTCCTTGAGGGTGCCAATTTTGTCTTTGAAGCCCATATTCCAAACCTCCAGCTTGCGAAACCCTGCGGAATGCAGGGTATCAGGTATTTACAACGTTATCAACGCGGTTTCGGTTGCATTGGCACCTTGGGGTGCTGTAGCTGGGGGCGGTTCTGGCTGTCCGGGCTGGCGTACATGACTAGGTCCTGAAGCTGGCTTAGTCGCTCGTCTACGCGAGAGAACCCGCTTTGCACGTCGCGTTTAACATCGGTGATGCCCGCGTTGTAGTCGTCTTTCCTGATATACGCGTGTAAATCTTCGGCCATCTTGGCGCGAAATTCCAGCAGGCCCAACTGCATGGCGTGGATGTTCGCTCTTGTCGCGTCGAAGCCCACAGTCGCCACTTTCTCGTATTCGTCTATTTTGTCATTCAAATCACTGCGCAATTGTGCGAGCGCCGCTGTAGTATCTTTTTCGAGTGCGTGAAATTTAGACGCGAGCGCGTTGCCGCCGCCGAACAGCTTTTCACCTGTCATAACTAGAAGCGTCACCCCGCTAAATGCAACGGCGATGTATGCTAAGGTATCGTTCAACCTGCTATCCTGTACGGCGTAACGCCCTTTGTCAGTCGGTCTAGCACCTCGTTGCGCTCTTGGACTGCGGTTTCATTTGCCTTGAGGACTTCATTACGAAAGCCGTTGATTGCTGCTCCAGCCTGGCGCGTCATTTGCGCATTTTCGAGCAGCAACAACGGCAAGAAACTATCAACGCAACCGTACTTGTCCACCTTCTCGCCGTTCTGCGGATTGACAAAATCAATCCTGACGAACTTCGGGCACTCACACTCCGCGATAATCTCGCGACACGTACGGGCGAACCCGGTTGCGGGGCATTTAACCTTGCTGTCCGGTAACATCGGCCCCCGCTTCCTGCGGCGCGAACAGCGCGGCGGCCTGACTGGCTTCAAATGCGTTCTTCGCTTCCACGATCGCGCGTTGTTCCGCTTCGAACTTAGCGCGGGCTTCGGCCGCAATTTGCTTTGCAACGCCCCACGCATCAACGTACGGCTGGAACTGCGAAACATCGCTGATAATTTCGTTGCCCTTTTTGGTGCGCGCTCCGCAATGGTCGCACCGCGTCATTGCGTATTCGACTTCGCCGCTGTCTCCATCCCACTGCAGCGCGTGAAAGCCGGCGGGCAGCGCCGTACAGTCAACCTTGTACCCTTCGCCGTCCACTATGACCGTGTTGTCGCCTTTGATTATGGTTAGCTGCATGGGTATGTGTTCCTGACTGATTTGACGCAGTTTAGCGCACGGCTCACTGGAGCGCAATCGCCCCGTCTGTGCCCGTTCTGATCCCGTTGTTGATCGCCGCCGCCGTGCAGCGCTGGTCGAAACTACCCCAGCGGTTATTCTTGGCGCACGTCAGAACGTCCGGCAACGTGTTGCCGAGCCCCGAAGATATGGCGTAGCCCTCGATTGACGGGCACCCGGCGGCTTGCGGGCACCCCGAAGTGACGACCGGCGTGAACGATGTCGGCGTCGGGATATTCGCCAACGAAGCCGAGAGAGGTGTGTAGACGGGTTGCGCCACATTATAAATGCGATTTGCCGTCGGCCCCGAGCCCCACCCGATGCCGCCGTTTATCAATCCGGTGCCTGACGTCCACGTCCCTGTCCCGAATGTCGTCCCAGCCAAACAGATCGTGTTGCCGGAAACTGATGCTACCGTGGTGCCCGGGTTGTCGGCATTAAGTGAGCTTGGCAATGTCCCCGCGACGCTCACCGTGTCGCCGACCTTCCAACTCGTAACGGAATTGACCGCGCCTTGGGGCAGGGTTATCCCGACCAAGCCACCGCAACCCGTACCCGTCACCCCCTGAATTTGGGTGTAGTCATTGAATGCGGCCTGCCCCGCATTCATGGAATACAGGTTCATGACGTAGTTGTTAGCATAGACGACGCCCGTGGCACGGTTTAACGATGAGCCGGCATTGAAGCCCCAGCCCAACTCCACAGACTTTCCGATGTACTGCTGGCGGATTTGTCCGGTGTGGATGTTCCATTGAATGTTTGACGAACCGGCGTTGTTGATGGGCATCGTGCCTGGATTGGTCGTGAGAGAGTTAACCTCAAGACCGAAGTGGGCACCGTCCACGCAATAGATGATGTCGCCGATGGCGGCCGAAATCGCCGGCCCGTTGATCGTCATCGTTGTCAACGTGTGTGAAAATGTGGTGTTGAGCGTCTGACTGATGCCGGTAGGGTTGGACGCATTGAACGGCACGCAATATCCGGTCGAATTGGTGTAGCTGACCGTGAGTGTGGCACCCGTTCCGCCACCTCCAGACGTGGCCGCCGCGTTGGTTGGGGGGGTGTTGCATTGCCCTGCCGTTACCAACGTCGGGCGCGGCCACGACTGCACCGCGTTGCCTGAGACTGTAACGCTAAACTGCGGTTGCACCGTGCAAGTGCCACCCAGCACCGTCAGCGTCTGCGTACCGTTCGTGTAACCGGAGCCGGCTGCGGCTGGTGTTGCGCGCATCGCCGCCCCTATTGTTGAGACGATCGCCTGCGGCACGGCGTCAAACGTCAACGTATTTCCGACCACATTCCGCACCTCCGCGATCATCATGTAGGACGCAGTGTTGTCTCCCATTACGTTGTAGGTGCCGGTATTGGGGTGGTTGATGGCCCCCATGTTTTGCCCGCCGGGATTTCGGATCAGCGTATTATTGTACATGATGCCGCCAGCACGGACCTGAATTGAGTTAGCCGCGCTGTTTGCGGAGAAATTTCGGCTGGCCGTGAGGAAGCAGCAATCTTCGTGATCGTAGAAATTCTGCGCTTGGTTGTTCGGGTTGCCCCAATAATTTTCATAGGTGGTCTGAGCGAGGCCGTTGCATTTTGCCGGCATGAACTGCGCTGGCGTGCAGTCATTATCGTTCTGCCTCCAGCCGTCATGATCGATGGTGTTTTCTTCCGCCAGTACGGTAGAACCGGCATTGAAGCTGTCACCAAGAAAGATGCCCTGAGTTCGCGTGGCTACGCCAGATGGGCCGTTGATCACGTTCCGGCGGATACGAAAATCCCACAGCGGCGCCCCGCCCGGCGTTTTGTTTAGCCCAATCCCGCCGCCATCGAGCCTAACGTCCTCAACGTAATTGAACCGCAGTACGCCACCCAGAAAAGAGATGGTCCCTACATTGCAGTTGAACGGTAAAATCGCCAAACGATCACCAACGTTGATGTCCCAATTGATCGGGATGTTGGCCAAAGCCGTAGCCGACGTTCCGGAGATGTTGGTTAGGCGGATGCCTGTGCATTGGCTGCCAGCGAGTATCTGGCTCGCGTTGCTGAAATTAAAGATCGACCACTCAAGCGCGTTAACCGAATTCACTAGGTTGGTAGGTATGACAGACGGCAGCGTAATCGAGGTTTGGCCCGAGCAATTAGTACCGCTTCCTGCACAGCCGGTAGTGGCCACCATAATGCCGGGGTTGTACGTCGAGTTTTTGTAATCATTGAACAGCCAGCCGCCATCGCCGTGGATGCTTTGGATAGCGATATTATCCCCTGACGTGTTTTGCGCAAAAACTAGTGACGTGTTGATCGCGGAAAAACGCGGACGGGCGCCTGACCGAGGCCCGTATGCTCCGATATAGAGCGGCGCGTCGCGCGACGCGCCGTTCCTGTTAAAGGCACAGCCCCTGCCTGATGAGGTGCAAATTCCATAAGCATTCGTTGACGACGCAGCAAGTCCAGTGCACGGACTGATATTGTCGCGCTCCATGAAACAGTCGTCACGTTTAAATAGAACAAAGTCTGAAGACGCATCACGCGCGCCAGCAATGTACGTGTTCTCGTAGGGGCACGCTGCCGAGTTTGGCGGGACGTAAGTTATGTCAAACGACACGGTCGCCGGGACCCGACACGTTGCGAGCGTGCCAGTCCCAGTCTCCGAAATGTAAGTGATGCAGGTACCGTCAGCCGAGCCGGTCGCACCGCACAAACCCGTCGTCGGCACGGTAGGGGAAAAAATCGTGTAGCCGTAGTCCGCACTGAGCGGATTGTTGTCAATGCACCATTTTTGCGTCGGCGAAACCGAGCCGCAGGCGTCTTGCGTGTAAATGCCGGACGTCGTCAACGATATGGCGTGCCGGTAGCCGATCTGCTTTTTCAGGCACTCGACGTCGGCACCGACCACCCGATTATCGTAGCATGACCGCTCTGGGTTTGGAGCCGCGCCCGGCAGCCACGCTGCATCAGACGAAACGACGCCGCACAGAAGGATGAGCAGCGCCGCCAGAGATCGAACGAACATCATCAGTTAATTCCCGGTCGAAGGTTACCCGTAGCGCCGCCTCCGGCACCAACCGCGCGTTGAAATGCGCCGATATCGCGAAAGCCCACAGTCGTGGATAGCCCTAGCATCGTGCCGGGCGTGCCCGTACCGGCTCCTGGTGATGCGTTCTGCAAGGCGTAGTTGCCAGCACCCGCGTTGACAAAAAGCGGATCGGCCGTGAACTCGGTTGCGTTGGCGGTGAGCCCGTTAAGAACGCCGCCGCCCGATGAGTAGAATACGTTGTAGCCATGGATGGCCCAGCGCTCTGACCCAAGGCTGACGATGTCGGCTGAATTGGCGTTCTTGATGATGTTGTTTTGAATGTAAATCGGGGCGTCAGGATCGGCCACTTGGATGCCGGCCAACGTATTGTCCACTATGGTGTTCCCCAACACATAGAACATAGCGTTCTGGTTCACGACTGAAGGCGACGAAAGATAAACGCCGCGTCCGCTGTTACCAATAATTGCATTTCCGGTGACCTGCGCAATGGCGCCGACGATGGTTACCGTGACGCCGTCGCCGCCGTTGCCGTGTATGTAGTTCCCTTCAGTATTGGACGCCGAGCCAATGAGGATGCCGGTCCCGGTGACGCCGGTCACTTCGCTGTTTGTGATGCGCGCGTTAGTGCCTGCGATGTCAAAGCCAATATTTGGGCCGTCCGATATCAGAATGTTGTTGAACCAATTATTTGCGCCTGCCGTAGTCCCCATAACCGGGCTTGCGGTGGCCGCACCAGAAACGGCAACTTCAAGATTTTCAACTTTCCAATTCGTAAAATTGCCTAGGTTTATGGGGACCGCGCTGCCTGCCGTGACGTCCAATTTCGGGCGAACCCCAGTTTTACCGCGAATAACATTCCACCCATTGCCTGACGTCCCCGCGACGGGCGCGGCGAAATAGGCGCTAGTGCGGGTTGATGGTGAAGTGTTGAAGACGAGTTCGTCTTTAGCTCCTGAAAATCCGATTGCCGACGACACTGTCGGGACGGTCGAACCTGAGGGCCACAGATAGCGCCCCCCGATTGTCCACGCACTGCCAGAACAGGACGAACACGACACAAGCTGGCTCACCGTGATACTGCACGCGCCCACACCCGTACAGCCAGTCACCCCGTTAACCCAAAAGATGGTTTGGTTAGTGTTGGTCGCGTTCGCAAGACGTATTGACGATTGCGTCGGACCGGGCGTCGATACGATCGCCGAAAGGTCGGTGTTCGTGTCGAGCGTGACGGCTTGGTTCATCTGCAGGACAGCGGTAAAACTACTTCCTGCACTGAGGCCGCCACCGGCCGTCCACGTCGTGGCCGACGCGCTAGGGAACGTCGTGCAAGTGCCTGCGGTATTGATTGAGGTTATAGAATTGATATTGCCAGCGGCGTTCGACGTCGCATTCAATACCGGGTTGACCGAACAACCCGCACCGCTCCACGTCAACGTCCCTGACAGGCTGGTACCGTAGCCGGTGCCAGCACCGTTAACTTGCGCCCCAACGACGCCGCCCGTGCTGGTCGTCCACGCCGCCGCTGATCCTGTGACGGTCGGGCTCGACGTGTCAGTTGATCCGGAATTTGTCGCCGACGCACCGTTGTTGCCGGCGCAAGTGACGCCGTTGTCGCAATCGACATAGATCGTGCCAGCATGTACAGGCGCAACACCGAGAAGCGCTAAAAGCGCCAGCGCGAAGACGTTCCACATTGTCAGGTTTCCTTGCTGTAGGCCGTTCCCGAGCACTGTCCGGCCACGCCAAGATTGATGACCAGATTGTTCGTTGACGTCGTCACGAAATAGGGCTCGGACTGTATCGGCAGCATGAACGTCGAAACAAGCGGCATGCCGTTTGTCAACGAAGTGCCGGCGCCGTTCTTGATGTTGACCGTCACCGGCGCTGCACATGTAAAGAACATGCCGTACACTTTGATTGTGCCGGTGGTGCGTGTGATGACCGTATTGTCGCCGCTCGCTGCAAAACTAAGCGGCGTGGGGGTCAGATAAGCAACGTTGTTAAATGCCGCAGACGTACGCTGCGTTCCGTTGTCCGCCGCTCCGGCATTTCTTGACACCGCCGTACCGCCTATCGACGTGGTGTCTACGTTGGCGGCAACGATCGTCCCCGTTTGGGGCGTGCCCGGTGTTAGCCCGGTCTGCGCCGTTGGCGTCCCGTTGACGTTGACCGGGACAGGTCCGCTAAGCGTGTCGAAGATTGAACCGAGACAACCAGCGATCGAATAGCCCACGACGGAGCAAGTGTGCGGCGTCGTCAACGTGTTTGTGCCGAGCGCGGCAATAGCAGTTGCTTGGTTGGCAGATGTCGAAGCGCCGCTCGGGAGCGTGACGGACCCGGTTATGTTCGTGATGTTCCACGCGCCTGACTGCGTCGCACCGAATGCGGTATTGCCGATCGACCCGCCAGCCGGGAACGCACCCGTTGGCAACGGCCACGATACCGCGCTGACCGGCTGCGTGACCGCCGAGTTATCCACCTTAACAGCGCCGGCTGCAGACACATTCGCGCACTGTGCAGGCGTGACGTAGTCGCAAATGAACTGTTGCGCATAGTGCACACCGCCGACGACGACAGAGCCGAACGGCGTGCCGACGCCTTGCGTCATGTTGTAATTCGCGACGGCTACCGTGATGCCGGCGACGCCGACCAGCGCGACGAAGGCGCGACCGCTGGCGCCTAAGACGCCGCCAACCCGCTTTAGAAAATTCTTCATTTCATTACCTCATCATTGGGAGCGGGCAACCTTCAGACGCATCGATTGTACCCGTACCGCACGCGACCGGAGGCGGGATAACACCGCCGGCACCGGGGCCGCCGATCTGCGGATTGCAACCATTCGGAGATTGTGGACCTGATAGCGCGTTCAACTGCGGGCCGCAGCCGGGTAGCTGGCTTCCGCCGCTTGGCATCTGTTGTGCCGCTGCAGCGGCGGCAGCCAGTAAAAACAGCGCAGCCAGAAACTTGCGCATGCGCCTAACTCCAGTAGCTGACGCTCATGTTGGTACCGATGACGCGAATTGACGCCATCGCATTTGAACCTTGTACGGGCAGCGATGCGCCGTCTGCGAGCGCAATTGCGTAGCTGCCGGCCGAAGGTACCGAACCGTCATAAGTTGCGTAAAGCGGGCCGCCGATTGCGGTGATGATGGCGTACGTCGTCGGGCGGTAGCCGTTGGCCGCGTTCGCGGGCGGGACGGCCAGTGCACTCGCCGCAACGATGCTGACGTTTTCCTGGCTTGGCGTTTGCATCGTGCCCGGCGTGTCAACTGACACGAAGCGCGACTGCCCCGCTCGTACGGCCCCAGCCATGCGGCTATTTGGGAATTGATTTGCGCTATCGACGCCTGACATGCTGCACCCTTCGGTTAGAGTGAAACGGGGGCCGAAGCCCCCGCGCCGATTACTGGATTGTGTTGACCGCCGAAGTCAGGATTTGCGCTCCGCTCTGGCCTTGACCGGCAGAGCCGCACAGCCGGGCTTGCGTGTAGAACGGGAGATCGGTTGCGGGGCCGATCGGCACCGCGCGCTGTGCAGCGAAGGACGCCGGGCACGCGGCACCGAAGTTCACGACGGAGGCGGTGACAGTTGCGGCAGCCGACAGCGTGATGACCGTCGTACCGTTGAACGCGGTAACGGTCGTATTCGCCGGGATGTTGCAAGTCGGCGTCGGTACGGGGCAGGACACGACACAACCGATGCACGGCGGGTTCGCGGCAGCCGTGGCCGTGAGGGTCAAAGCCGTGGTGCCGGGCGCGGTGCCCGTGCCAGTGCCGGACGCCGAGAAGATCACACCTTGGCCGGACACCGCCTTAAAACGCAGCGGGCCGTTGCCGAAGTCGAAGACGGACGCCCGCGTGATCGGAATGGGCAGGGCGACAACGCCCTGCGCCTGTACGGGCGCGGCCCCGAGCAGGCCCGACACGAAGATGGCAACCGCAAACAGTGCGTTGCCGATATTTCGAACGTGCTTCATAATCCTGTTTCCTTATTTCGTTGCGTTGTCGGTGCGTACGGCTACGGTTAGACGGTGTAACCCGCCGAACCGCGCCAGTGACGCGCCTGGTTGAACATGACGTTGGCGACGAAGCCCGGAAGCGTCGGT
>Ga0181352_1000487_pt1 | contig 17048 bp, 22 predicted proteins | sample Fa13VDMLBSN_FD_130103 | JGI IMG/M metagenome (GOLD analysis project Ga0181352, IMG submission 130103) | Freshwater viral communities from Lake Michigan, USA - Fa13.VD.MLB.S.N | ecosystem: Environmental > Aquatic > Freshwater > Lake | place: USA: Michigan | collected 2013-09-23 | reverse complement strand
GTACGCCTTCCATGCCGATCTGAACGTGATGTTCGATCGGCTTCAGAACCTGCTCGACGACAGCAAGCACCCTGATGCAACTCCGGCCGAGTACATCCCAATTTACGGCGTGACCAACGGCAGAGGCCGGGTCATCGCCTGACGAGATACGGGCAGGCTGTAGGGCGCTCCTGCGGGGTGAGCGCCATCAGACGGGGTGCAGCCTGCCCGTTGCATTTTTAGCAATCAGTAGCGGGAGAGTTGAATGCCACGCATCGGATACGCAGGTGGGATAGCGATTGAATTGTTCAATCTGAGGACGCGAAATGCCGAACTTGAACCGATCGCGCGCCGAGCAAAGAACCTACAGAGCGTCGTCGATGATCTTTCTCGCGAAAACCTCGAACTTCGGCGGGAGCTTTATCGGGCCAAGGGTAGCCAACGCACGCCTACCATTCGTCGTCGGCGTAGTGCTGGCGGTTCTGATCATAGCAGCGGTGGAACTTCATCCAGTGACGCCAGCTCCTGCGGATAGGGGCCATCCTTGGATATGTGAATGCCGGCAATGTTGCGAGTGAAAATGACCGAAGACGACATGATCCTAGCTGCAATGTTTGTTGCGTATTTGGCTGGCTGTGTGATCGCGGCTTTGATCGTCGAGAAGTGGGAGGGGATGTAATGGAAGACGATTTAGCAGCCCCACCGGTGGATATCATGACCGTGATGCGGGCGCCGACTGGTCACGGATGTGTCATTGCATTCGACGGCCATCCGCAAGCGTATTTCAGCACCGTCGCCGATATGTGCAGTTGGATCGGAACCGCTCTGAAGCCGCTCGATTATGAGGCTGGCGTCATTCCGAGAGACGCGCCGACAGCGATCACGGAAGACGCACTTCCAACGATGTTCGCAGAAGCACAAGAACTGATTGCGCCACAGCCGAGACGGCTGTGGCGGGTATTTGCAGGGGGGAGATCATGAGCGAAGCGGTCGCTAAAATAGAGCCCGATGCGCCTGTGCAAGCGCATCCAGAAACGTCGACCCTCATCAGCATGATCGAGCGGGCGGCGCGTGATCCGAGCGTCGATATCGACAAAATGGAACGGCTGTTCCTGATGCACGAACGCATGACGGCGACGGCGGCCCGCGTGGCCTATGACGCGGCGTTCTCTGCGATGCAGCCGGAGCTTCCCGAGATCGACAAGCGCGGCAAGATCACCATCAAAGAGAAGGGAACCGAGAAGGTAATTCAAAGCACGCCCTATGCACTTTGGGACGACACGAACAAGCTCATCAAGCCGATACTTGCCAAGCACGGTTTCGGCCTGTCGTTCCGCATCGCACAGACCGAGGCGAAGATCACCACGCGCGCCGTGTTGTCTCATTGCGGCGGGCATCGGGAAGAAGCCGAGTTCTCGGCCAGCATCGACAACACCGGATCGAAGAACAACGTGCAGGGCTGGGGTTCGTCCTTCAGCTACGGCAAGCGCTACACCGGAACCGCCATCCTCAACATCACGACCAAGGGCGAGGATGACGACGGCAAAGCGGCCGGCGCGGGTGGGTTCATCGGTGAGGATCAACAAGCCTCGCTGCGAACCCTGCTCGACGCCACTGGCACCGACGTTACGCAGTTCCTCCAGTTCGCCAATGCCGACAACATGGCCGAGATCCCAGCGCGAGACTATGCGCGACTGCACGGCTTGCTGACGAAGAAAAAAGCACAGAAGGGGGCGAAGTGATGCGCATCTTCGACTGTGAACAAGGCACGGATGAATGGCGCATGGCGCGGCTTGGGAAGGTCGGCGCTTCTGGTGTGGCTGATGCTACCGCCCGCACCAAAACCGGCTGGGGAGCGTCCAGAGCCAATCTGGCGGCCCGTCTCGTTGCCGAGCGTCTCACCGGTGCGCTGAGTGAAGGTTTCACCAACGACGCCATGCGCTGGGGCACCGAGAAGGAACCGGAAGCGCGGCAAGTGTACCAGTTCGTGCACGGCGTCGAGGTCAAGCAAGTCGGCCTTGTGCTGCATCCATCGATCGAGATGACGGTGGCGTCCCCCGATGGCCTCGTCGGCGACGATGGCCTTGTCGAAATCAAGTGCCCTCAGACCGCGACGCACATCGAGACGTTGCTCTGCGGAGAAGCCGACAGCCGCTACACCAAGCAGATGCAGTGGCAGATGGCCTGCACCGGCCGGCAGTGGGTCGATTGGGTTTCCTACGATCCGCGGATGCCAGGCGAGATGCAATTGTTCTGTCGGCGCGTGCAGCGTGACCAGGTGATGATTGCTGAGCTCGAGAAACAGGTTGCCGATTTTCTCGGCGAGGTCTCCGACACCGTTGACCGTCTCGTGAAGCTGTACCGCACGCCGATGGCAGCGGAGTAGGTCGATGCCCGTCACCGTCTTCGATCACTCTTTCATCAGGTTTTGGGCGCTCCGCGGCAAGACCTACGACGAGATATCGAGACGGTTGGCAAAGCACGGCGGCACGCTGACACCGCATGATGTCCTGATGATCCTACTGGAGATGTCCAATGACCAGCATCAGCGAGAGAGCGCGAGCCAGCGTGTCGGAGATGCCGGAACGTCAGCAGAGCATCGCTGAACGGTTTCGGCAAGTTGCGGAGGAATGGGCCGAGCACGACGCGGCTTTCTACATGCTCGAAAATACCCGCACGTCTCTACATTCTGAATTGACGCTCAAAGAGATCGCAAAGGGCACCGCAGTAAGCAGGGCCGAGCATGTCGCCAAAGCATCGCAGACGTATCGCGATCACGTCACCAGAGCGGGCGACGAAAAGCACAAGGCCAACGTGCTTAAAGCCCGAATGGACTATCTCCGCATGAGGGAACGCAAGGAAGATCGGGAAGCGTGGAATGAGCGCACCGAGCGCAAGATGGGGAGAAGCGTCACATGAGCGGCCAGAGCTTCACCCACGCCACCCGGCGCAGCATGACGCCGCTTCGTGCACTGCGGATCTTTCAAGAGTCTGGCGGCCGATGTTCCTGCTGTGGCCGCAAGCTCACGTCTGGCGACGACTGGGACATCGACCACAGGATCGCCCTGGAAAACGGCGGCAGCGACGATGACGACAATCTGCAAGTGCTCTGCCCTTGGTGTCACAAGCCAAAGACGGCAGACGACCACGGGCAAGCGGCGAAGGGCAAGCGCATGGCTGCGAAAGCGTTCGTTCCGAAACGATTCCAGCAGAAGCGGGGTTTCCGATGAGCGCTGACCTTCTCCGCACCGTGCCTCTTCAAGAGGCGGCAGACCGTCTCGGGGTGAGTGTGCGAACGCTGTTTGATCTTCGCCGGCGCGGCGAGATTCGCACGGTCACGTTCGGGAGGATCACGGTGGTGCCGCTGACCGAGATCGCGCGGGTTCTGACACCCGTCGATGGGCCGGTTGATGTCACCGGATCGAGCGACGAAAAGAAAATCGAGTTATTTCCGAGACTTACGGCGTAGATTTTGGCGGATGGGGAGGCGGTAGAAGCGGGCGGCATTGCGTGGCAAGTGGCGGCAGGTGGCGTTGATTTTGTTGGGTGTTTCGGCGTGGTGTGGCAGGGCGTGGCAAGTCGTTGATGGGCGCGTTGATGGGCGCACGATTTTGGAGAATGGAAATGGGACAGTCATTAGGTGAAGCGCTGCCGGAAGCGATCGCGAAAGTCAGCGAGTGGATCGGTCATCAGGAAGCGCAGGCGAAGGAATATGAGGAGCTATTGCCTGGAATGGGCGACGGAACATCGCATGATGTTGAAGATTGTTCGGGTGAAGCGAGATGTTGCTTTGGCAGCTCAGCAGAGCGGCGACGTGATCGCGATGATGGCCGCGTATCAGGAGTTGAAGCCGTGCTTGGACTTGGCGACGGCTGAATAACGCCGCCTTTTTGACTCCCTCCCCGTTGCCGCTACACTGCCTGAATGCGGGGAATCAACAAGCTCTCGAAGCGGCAGATAGAGTCCGCCGGTCCTGGCCGGCATTCGGACGGCGGCGGGCTGTATCTGTACGTGGTGGGGGAGTCGAAGCGTTGGGTCTGGCGGTACTGGAAAGGGCCGAGGGTCGGGGGAAGGCTCACCGAGCTCGGCCTTGGATCTGCCGCAGTGGTGTCTCCGAGCTCGGCCCGCGCCATGGCAGCGAAGATGCGGGAGGCGGTGGCCGGCGGGCGAGATCCCCGCGACGTTCGCATGGTGGCGGCGAAAGCCCCGACGTTCGGCGAGATCGCGGACCAGTACATCGAGACCATGCGCCCAGCCTGGAAGGGCAAGAAACATGCCGACCAGTGGGTGATGACCATGGCCGAGTATGCCAAGCCGCTCAGGTCGAAGCCGGTCAATCAGATCGGAACCGTTGACGTGCTAGCGGTGCTGCGGCCGATCTGGACCCGGATACCCGAGACGGCCGGACGAGTGAGGGGGCGGATAGAACTCGTGCTCGACGCTGCGGCTGCAGCCGGCCACCGGAGCGGCGACAACCCGGCCCGCTGGCGGGGAAAGCTCAAGCACTTGCTCCCGCCCCGCCAGAAGCTCACCAGGGGCCACATGGCGGCGATGGACTACAAAGAGGTTGCCGGGTTTATTGCCCGCCTGCGGGGCCTGGAAAGCTCATCTGCGCGGTGTCTGGAGTGGCTGATTCTAACCGCGGCGCGATCCGGCGAGGCGATCGGGTGCCGATGGGACGAGATCGACCGTCAAGCGCGGGTGTGGACGGTGCCGGCGATCAGGATGAAGGGCGGGCGCGAGCATCGGGTGCCCTTGCCGGATCGGTGCTTTGAGATCCTGGCCGAACTCGAGGCCGTCCGCACCACGGCGCCGTTCGTGTTTCCGGGAGGCAAGCGGGGCCGTCCCCTCACCGACATGGCCCTGACGATGTGCCTTCGTGGATTGCGGCCAGGCCTCACCGTGCACGGCTTCCGGTCGAGCTTTCGGGATTGGGCCGGAGACTGCACTTCTGTCCCCCGTGAGATCGTCGAGGCCGCTCTCGCCCACATCGTCGGGGACAAGGCCGAGCAAGCCTATCGGAGAGGGGATGCCCTGGAACGTCGCCGGCAGCTCATGGAAGCGTGGGCGGTGTACTGCGAGCCGCAAGCAGGGAACGTGGTCAGGCTGCGGGGGTAGGTTCCTTTATTCGCTGACGGAATGAAGCGCGGCTGGTGTGTAACCCTGCGCGCCGAGTCTTGACCACGCATCTGCGCTCGATGTGGCTCGCACCTCAACAAGCTGCGCGGTCGAAGCGGTACCTTTGTAGCAAATCACGGTGTAGGTCCGCACGGCCACGCCCGCACGATGAGCCTGGAAGCGTTCGCCGACAAAGACTTACAGTCAGAACTATAGAAAGCCTAAGACATCAGCCAAAGCGTGATCCTAAATGCGTAGTTGACCACGACAGTCAGGGCCAAGATTTTTGCGATGAAAAAAACCTGGCTCCACGTCATGTTTTGAATCGTTGGAGCAGTGATAACGCGAGGTCCAATAGGTCGCTTGCTTTCGCGTGAGCGAACCCGGCCGACAGGCCCGCTAGAGCTATCGTGAATGCCTTGTTCCATGTGTCTTGGTCGTCGTGGCGTTTCGCGCTTTTCTCGATCTTCTCGCTGTGGGTTTCGGTCTTCACCTCGAGTTTGGTCAATCTCCCCTCCGTCTGCAGAGCGTGTTGCCACGAGGCATGAGGCGATGACGGCGAGTCTCGTTCCCAACTGCTCATCCATTTGCCGCCACCTTTTGCGGGGCTCCCTGCGCCGGCTTGTCGGTCTCACACGGGGCTTTGTAGACGGTATCCTTTCCTGTCGTCAGTGTAGCGAGCACGCTGTTATGTTCAGCAACGGCCTTCTGCATGACGCACGGTGCGGCCTTGCTGTTGGGTATCGGCTTGAAGGATTTGATCGCCCCCTCAATCGATGCTGTTGGGATCGCGTTTGCCCCCGCGCACCCCGCCAGAGCTAGACTTAGCGCGCACGCGCTCAGAGGTTTTAACAGCCGCATCGTTTGCCTTTTGTGTCTCGACGCGCACTGACTCTGCACCTCTATTCTCTGCTTGACGAATACGCCGCCAATCCCAGGTTCCGATCATTGCGAGCATACCAAAAACCGCCGCGAATTTCAGCCCGTGACCGGCGAAAAGTGCGAGGATTTGTGTCATCCGGGCTTTCCCTCTTGCGCCGCTTTCACGCGCCGACTGACGACATAGACAGCAGCCCCGATGCCGAGCCCAAGCGTCATGGATTTCACGTTACCCCCCATGCCGGCCAATGCGGTTTGAACCGGGGATAATTCTGTCAGCTTCGCGGACCATTCCAGCAGAGCTGCCACGGTCTGATCGAGGTAAGCCATGACGCCAGCGCCGGCGCCGGCGATGGTGCCCCATACGGTTCCCGAGCGAGGCAGTTCAGCCTTGGGAGCGTCTACAGCCTGCGGTGATGGGGCGTCGTCGTCTGGCTTCAGGAACAGCGCCTTTTCAGCCGCCCGACGCCTCACAAGGCCCTTCATCACGATGCCCTGGGCTTTCGTCCAGTTCGCAAACTCATTGGCAGCGCCGTCGACATCGCCCGCGTTGATCCGCTTGAGCAGCGTCGAAGAATGCAGCTTGCCGCAGTTGTAGTTGAAGCTCACGAGGGCGTCGTACTGGTGTTGAGTGATCGGAACTTTTACGAGGCTTGCAACGATCGCCTCATGCTTGGCCAATTCCCGGCGTAGAACATCATCAGCCTGAGCACGGGTCCAGACCATGCCCATTTTCACGCCTTCAGTGCAGCCGAACCCGATGGTTGGGATATCAAGCACGGGCTTGCCGTTCTTGTAGCCAAGCACGGTCTGATAGGCTTCGCACGATCCATCGTCACGGGCCTTGTGATAGCCCTCGAATTCGCAGATCAGGTCAAGCCCGGCTTTGGAAATCGTCATGCGTCACCTGGTCTATATCTGGGAGACGCTGGAACAGGTTGCGGAGCACCAAGGCCGTAGGATTGAAGCAAAGCGTTCAGGGCAGTGCCGCCAAGGCCGCCGTTGGCGTAGAGAAGATCGCCGGTCAAAGGGCTGTAGACCGTGCCGCGGTCAATTGCAGCATAGACATCAGATGGCGTGCGCCCTCCCTGCAACTCCGTTGAGTCGGCGCCGTCGCGCACATTGCGCACGATCATCCCGTCGTGCCCCTTTGCCTTGGCTGTATCGTAGGCTTGGTGAATGGTCGCTAGATTGCCATCCGGGAGTGTAACGCCTCGCCACGAGTTGCCGTTTCCATCCGCAATCATTGGATTCCGAAACCGGAACTCCATCGGGGATACGGTCGAACCTGTCGGATAGTATGGGGCGTCGTTAAGGATTTCCATGATTTGACTGCGCGCGTAAGTGTTCGCGACATTCGGATCGCTAGATGCCCACGGCGCTCGCGTGTAAGATCCTTTGAAATCGGCTTTTGATCCGCTGTAGGCCCGCACGCCGGGAGTATCCGGAATCGCACCCAGTGCAGCGCCACCTTTCAGCGACCCACCCGCACTGCCTACGACTCCCGCAGGCTTAGGCGCTGCAAACCCTCCCAGCATAGCATTCCCGGCGACGTTCAGCGCTTCGCCAATGCCTTCCTCGGATACGGGATCGAACTCGCCACGATACGCGCGAGCGGGAGCAGTCAGCGCTTGCCCGATGCCGGCTACGGCGTCAATTGGGAACTGCGCTGTGCTCATCAGCGCGTTGCCCCACGACTGAGCGCCACGCTTGCCGTCCTGATCGAAGCCGGGAATGAGGCCGAGCGTCTTCTGGATCACGCCGGGCTGGCCCCGTTGGGCGGCAAGTGCCATCAGAGCGGGCGAGAGCGGCGCGGCATCGAAGTCGTAACCGGGAGGAAGTTGTTGCGGGTTCTCGGCGTACTGCGCCGCCAGCATGGCGTTCGTCGCCCGACGCTTGCCGCGCTCCGCGTAATTGTCAGCCATGTTATTCGTCCGGTCTGGGTGGGCCGCCGAAATCGGTACGCAGACCGGCTTGCATCATCGCGTTCGGCAAGTGCGCCATATTCGGGTCGAGAATACGCGGCGCCCGCTGCGCAACGGAACTCTTCGCGCCGACGCTACCGATGACGTTCCTGAGCGGTTCCATCGCCGTTGCCAACGCCAGACCGACGGGGCCGTTCGTCTGCCACCCGATAGCCTTCAGCATCGTTGTGGCAAACTCTTTCGAGCTGCGCGCGATGGCGACTCCAGATCCAGAAGGGTTGGCATCCTTGCGCGCGACGACGCGCAGAGCGTTGGCGAACTGTCGCATAGCCCGCGCCTCTTCCGGCGCATAGAGCACGTTGATGATCGAACGCTGTGAGTGCAGCACGTTCTCGATGTTGTTCAGCATCACGCCGGGCGGGTGCATCTGGCCCTGCTTGTCGATGACGATCCGGCTCCAGTAGGCCAGCCTGATATCGTCCCACGTTTCTTTGCCGCCCTGCACGCCCCATTTCGGGTTTAGCAATCCGGTCTTGATGTGTTTGAGCGCTTCCTCCGTGCCGTCTTTCGGCGCTCCGGTTTTTGCGAACGCACCAAACAGAGTATTGACCACACCCTCGGCGCTGGCGCCCTTTTCCTCGTTGATCACCTTGTCGATGATGTTGCCGGCCGGGGTCGCCTTGCCGCGGAATGACGGTTCAAAGATTTGCTTCAATTCCTTCGTGGCATCGCGCGCCGTGCGTAGCGCCACGGCGTTCTGTGCTGCGTCCTTGGCTCCTGTTGATATCATCTTGTCGGCGGACGACAGCAGCCAGTCGTCGAACCCGTCATAGATCGCCTTGGCAGCTTTGGCGTCGGGAGATCCAGGCGCTGCTGATCCGTATTGAGCGAGCAGGCGTCGGCGCATTTCATCGACAGAAAGAGAAGCGCGCGAGCCGAACACTTCCGGCACCGCGCCGGCTGTGATCTTGCTGCCCATGTAGTCGCGGATCGATTCACCCATGCGCTTCGATGCCGGCATCAGCGCGTCATCCACATCCATTCCCGTCGCCTTCAACCGCCCCTGCACGGCTGACGGCAGATCGCCCAACGCAGTTTTCGACGCGTAGGTGTCGCCCACTTCTTTCCAGGCTTTGCCGGCGAAATTCGATGCTGTCTCCTGCGCTTCTTGCACACCGCCGCGGATCGTCGGGCCAAGAACATTCACGTTGGTTTCCGCTACACCGCGATGCGGCGCGATCATTTCAGCGATGGCAGGGGTCTGTCCTTGGCCGCGCTTGTTCGGGTAGCCCAGAGCCGCGCCGAATATCTGTTGGTCCTGCTCGTCCTTCAATCCCTGCATCACCTCCTTGCTCTTCGTGCCGTGCACGCCGTGGCGCATCTCCTTTTCCATGAGCAGCTGCTCGGGATCGTTCGTCACCTGGCCGCGCGAAACCTTGATGCCGTATGGCTTGGTCGATGCGATCGCTGCAGCCTCGGCCTCGCTTGCCGTCTTGGCGTAGGTCTTGGCGAACTCTTTGGCCATGTCGCCCTGAATCGCAGCCGCATCGAGCCCTGCCTTTTCCGCGAGTGCCTGACCGCGTGCGGTGAGATTGCCGGCATCGTCCACGATTGAAGGGACGGTCTTTGTCGCGCGAACTGTATTACCTAGAACACGACCGATCACCGGCCCGGTTGCGCCCGCAATCCCCTGAATCGCAGCAGCTCCGAAATCTGCGGGCTGATCGGCGCCGAGCATCAGGTTGCTGCCCGCATCGCTCACGTATCGCGTACCCGCGGCTGCGCCCAGGTGGGCTAACATTTGATTAGCTAGGGGTTTCGCGCGCGTCAAAGCTCCGGCGATGCCACCTGTGACCATATAAGGCAGGGTGCCGAACAAGGCCCGATCCACGTCCTGCCCGTCGAGCCCCGGCTTGTTGGCGTAGCGCTTCTGCTCCTGTCCTGCAGCGTCCTTGAACACGAGCACTTGCTGCCCGTGAGCATCTTTCTCTGTGCGGACGTAAGCGGGGCCGAGTTCGCTGCGGATGATGTTGTGATAAGCGGCGTCGTCACCTGCGAACACCTTGCCGAACGCCATGCGCCGGCCGCCGTCGTAGTCCGGCTGTAGCGTCGCGGCCGAGGTCTGCAGATCCTCTTCGCGGAAGCCTGGCACGTTGGCGTAATTCGGATCGACGTTGCCCTTGATGTACGTGCCGATCTTGTCGCCGCGGTGGGTGCCGTGTTTGGAGTTTGCAACGGGAGCCGGGGCGGCTGGTGGAGGCGCTGGTTGTGCTGCGGGCTTGTCGTCGTCGAGCATCCAATCGAGGGTGCTGCCTTTCGGTTGTGCCTGCGGCTGTGGCTGTGCGGGTTGTGGTGCTGGCGCTGGTCTGGCGCGCTCTGCATCCGATCGACCCTGACCGGGAAACCGCCGCGCATATTCTTGTAGATCCGCGTCGAGCTGAGGGTTGCCCGTGTTGGCCTGGCCTTTGTTGCGGTCGATGTCGTAATAGCGATCGGTCAGCCCGCCCCATTGCTCGGGAGGCACGCCGTGCCGTTTCATCAATTCAGACCATACGCTCGTCGGGTTGGACGTGGCCGCTGTATTCGACGGCAACGCGACGTTAGGCTGTGGCTCCGGTTGGACAGGCACCGGCGTAGCCTGCTGGCGCGGTGCTACCGTGCGCCGCTCGCCTGAAAGCGCCGGCATGTTGTTGGCGCGTGGTGCCGGTTGCTGGCGTGGGCCAGGCTGCGTGGCCTGCGTTTGGATCAGCTCGCCGCCGCTTGCCTCGTCAGCGAGCAGCCAATCAACCGTGCTCGTCAAATGCCGTACTCCTGCCGCATGCGCTGCTTCGTGGCGCGATCAACGAAAACATCATCGGCCTGCGGGTTCTGCTGTTTGATCTCCTGGAAATACTGCGCCCGCTTCTGATCCATCTGCCGCTCGAAGTTCTGCAGCGAGTAGGGCGACCCCGTGATCTGGTCCTGCGCTTCTGGAAGCCCGATCGAGCGGGCCACGTCATGCAGCCCGTTCCGCAACAGCCAGTTGTGCCTGACGACGGCGAGCCGTGCCGACTTAATCGCGCCGTTGAGCTTGGCCTCGAATGCCGTGGGACCGTCCTTGTCCACGTCTGGAAGCGCATTCATCAGCCGCTTGGCTTCCGCCTCCGACATCTGCGCGCCGGTGATGTCCTTGACGTACTGGTTAATATTGTCGTTCACCTTCTGGCGATACTCGCCGTATTCCGTCACGAGATTGCGCTGCTGCGGCGACAGGTTCGCGCGCAAGGTTTTGGACCTGTCGAACAGCCCGGCGCCGAACACGGCGAGCTGGGTCTCGATAGTCTGGAACTCGGGGCGGTAGAGTGACTTGATCTGCGACAGGCGGGACAGGTTGTCGACGTTGTGAACGATCTTGCCCTGCAGTTCGTTGAGCACCGGCTGCTGTAGTTGCAGCTTGTTCAATTCGGATTGAATGTTCTCGCCGAGCCCTTTCGTCTGCGGGTTCATCAGCATCGCGTGTGCCAGCGCCTGCGCCTTGGCGGCCGGCATCGGTTTGCCGAATACGCTGACGGTGGGTTCTGTGTTCGTAGGTCGCGGAGCCGCCCGATCTGCCGTCTGCGCCTGAATGAGTTGCGGCTGTCCGTTCGGGTCTTCACCCTGATTTGACATCGGCTGTAAGCGAGGCTGTGCCGGCGCTTGGCCTGGTGTGCTTTGCGGCTGTGTGCCGCTTTGTGGTGCGGGCTGACGCGGCGCGATGCCGAGCGAATCGCGCATGATCTGCCCGGTGATTTCGGATATCTCGTCCTTCTTGTTGGCCTGTGCGGCCTGCGCTTTGAGCAGTTCGATTTCGTGGGGCGAACGGGCAGCAGCCCGGCCCTCGGCCGATTGTGCGATCCCCATTTGTGCCCGCGTTGCGCTTGCATTCGCGTTCGTCGCGTCGATCTGCGCGAGTTGCGCCTTTTCGCCGAGCGGGCTGTGCGTCGACACCTGCGACTTGATGAACTGAGCAACGCCGTCGTGATTGTTCGGGTCGAGCCCTTGCTCTTGCAGCTTGGCCGTCATTTCCGGGTGCATCTTGTAGAGCGCGCCCATCATGCTGGCCTTGCGGGCAGGGTCTCTTTCGAGTGATGCCGCTTCCGCAATCTTGCCCATGCGGTCGATGGCGCGCTGTTTCTTGGCGTCGTCGAACGTCTCTTGCTCGCGGTTCTCCCGCTTCTGCTGCATGCCGAACTGCGCATTGGTGTTCATCTGGGATTGATACCCGTCGAGCGCCGACGACAGCGGGGCGAGATCGAGCATCTTGTTGGGGACTTCGTAGGCAGGAAGGCGGAAACCTTGGGCCATCGTCAGTTCCACATCTTATTAGCGGTTGATGCCATGTTGCCGAACGGGGTGGCGCCGGTGACGCCCGGCGTGAACCCCTTCACCGCAAGCCCCGCTATCCCGAGCATCGCGTTCATGCCCTGGCCACGGGTCGCCGCCTTCGCGTTCCCGTAGTTGATCGCGTTCGCAGCCGTCTGGTTGCCGTAGCCCTGCTCGATGCCCGCAATCGCGCTGGCATTGCCGGTCTCAGTCCCTGCGAGTGCTTCGCCCCGTCCGGTGGCCAATCCCGCCTGCAATTGCCCGCCGCGCATCGACAGATCGCCGAGCGCGCCGCCGCGTCCCGTTTCCAACACCCCCAGACGGTCGCCAAGGCCCGTTCTGATTCCGGCCACCTGAGTACCGGCGTTGGCTTCCATGCCAGCCAGCTGCGTTGCTGTTCCCGCCCCACGGTCGCCAGCCATGCGGATGCGATCGAGCATCGCGTTCGTGCGTTCCTCGACCCGCTGTGCCCCTTGCCTCAACTGAAGCGCGCCGGCGCGCCCGCCGGTGACGCCGGATGCGTTCAGCTTGGTTTCGAGTTGCTTGGCAGCCAGTTCGTCGGCATAGGCGAAATCGGTGTTGTTCCGCACGTTGTTGTCATAGAACGCCGTTCGGGCACCCGCCCCGTTCACGCCGTTCGCGTCGGCATACATGCTATCGTACTTGCCACCGAGCGCGATCATCGGATTCATTAGACCGCGTGCGCGATCCATGCCGCCGCCGATCGCGTCCTCTGCCCGCCCATAGTTTCCGGTGAGATCCCCGCGCGCCGTGTCGTAGCCGGTATTGATCGCGCCGGTTGCGCCCGCTTGGCCAGAGCGGATTTGGTTTCCAGCTTGGTCATAGCCGGTGTTGATGTAGCCCTGCGCCGGGGCCTTGCCGGCGTTGAGCGCGGCCAGTGCCGCCGAGCGCCCTTGCGCCAAGGCTGCCGATGACGATGCGTTGGCTGCGGCAAGGTCGCGATTCTTGGCGTTGCCGCCGAACAGGCCGTCGAGGAAGCTCATGTGAAAGTTCCCACGTAAAGCGAATATTGCAGGGTCACACCCGGCAGGGTCCGGGTATAGGTGCCGTTCGACACGCTCCGCGGCGCATCGATCCGGCATCGTTCATGGAAGTACAGAACCCCGCCACTGACATAGAACGTGTACGCGGCTATATTCGGCATAGAGACGTTACCGGCCCCGCCGAGCGCGGCATTGTTGGGGCCGAGGTAGTGCACATACGTTCCCGACGCATCGAACCAGCCGAGATTGGAAACGCCGAACTGCGTGCCTGATACCGAGGCAAAGAACTGCCCGCGCACCGTGGTTGCCAACGCGTGCACCGAGACCATGGCCGTTGCGGTGTCGACATCGACGAACGAATGTGTGTTGCTGGTCGATGTGATCGTGCGGACCGCGACCCGTTGCGGCGCGGTGATAGAGCCCGTTATCGGCCCGTTGGTCACATGGAACAGTCGTTCGTCGGAATCGAATACAGTCGGGCTTCCCGAAACGGTGTCATCGGTGATCACCATCGAGCCGGCTTCGACCAGCAGCGTCATACCGTCACCAGCGTGAAGGGCGCACTGTAGGTCAGGCTTCCGAAGTTGACGACGTAGCCGGCGACGGAATAGCGCCAGTGCGTCGTCTCGGCGGATGGCCGCGACATGGTGAACGTGATGCCCTGCGTCATCGGCTGGTCGGCGCCGGGGGCGTCAGCGCGCATGTAGCGGCGGCGCGAATCGAAAGGCCCACAGACGAAATACGAAGGCACCGCATCGAAGCCGACGCCGCTACCGCCCTGGTAGACCTGCATCAGATCCACTCGCCACCCCAGCGTCAGAGATGGCCAGCCGCCGTTTTCCTCCGTGCTGCCGAAGTCGGTCAGGTAGACGTTGCTGGCGTCGGCGCCGAGGTGGATCATCCGTGGGAACTGCGGCCCGTTCACCACGCTTCCGGTCTGCACCGGCAGGGAACCGTTGAGACGAACGACGCGGGACAGGCCACTGGTGATGCGTCCCTCGATGAACGGGATCGACCCGATGCCGTGTGCGAACAGTACATTGTTGACGCGATGGTCTGTCGTGTTGGCGGCGACCGCCGGCAGGGTGATTGATCCCGTCACGCTCGATGTCACAGCAGGATACGCGAGCGCCGAGTTGAATTTTGTGTCGGAAAGGTACGTCAGCGGGGCATAGAGCGGAGCGTCAGACCCGTCCGCGCTGGTGTAGATCCCCGCAACGCCAACCGCTCCGTCCACATCGAAGTAGGTTGGCATCAGAACCCGATCCGCAAGCGTTTTGTGTCGAGGTTGAAATACGAAGTCCCATCAGCCGATTGCAAAACGCCAGCGGTAACCGTGCCGACGTTCGCCGTTATTGCGGATAGGCTAGTCACGTCGATGTGACGCGCCAAGATCGTGTCATCGACCACAAGATTGCCGTTGATGCCTACGGTTGGCGTGCCCGCGATATTGCCAACAATGAACGCCTGTATCGTCGTGCCGTTGACGCTCGGGTGAACCACGATGAACTTGTCGGCCAAGATCGAAAAATTGGATTGCGCGGGGGACCCGTCGAGCTTGATCGCCGCCGTGACTCGGCCGTCGACGTTGACCGTAACGCCGTAGCTTGCCTGCACCGCGTCGATGTCTTCCGTGATCGTCGTCAAGTCTGACGTGACGCTCGTCACCGCCCGCTCTGTGCTCCGAACCGTCTCGAACAGCGGCTTGAGGAACCGATACCAGACCGCATCCCATCTCCGATACCGATCGACGACGGGCTGCGTTATCGGCGGGATCGGGCTCGTCGTATCGGTCATGGCTCGATCGTCGCCACGTCGACCGCGAGGTTCACGAACCCCTTGGCGCTACTGGTTTGGCTCGTCCCGCTGGTGACGTTCACATAGAGGTTGTGGAACTCCATCGGTTTCGGGAACGCATGCACGGGCGGCGTGATGGCCTGACAGTCGGTGCCAGTTCCCGCCTCGACGATCGCATTCGAGAAGGTCAGCTCGAACACCTTGCCGTCTTCCCGGCTCTGCCCGATCTGCGGGTAGCGAATCCGCTTGGTTTTCGAGGTGCTCACGTCGCGGGTACGCGCCGGGCTCCACGTCGAGCCGCCGTTGTTGGAGTGGCGCATGCTGATCTGCGAGGCAGAGCCAGGCGTCAGGGTATGGCTCTGCTGGTAGAGCGTGCCGGCGTTGTAGTCGGCGAGGATCGTCGACCCGTTGAAGTGGCAGGCATCGACGATGCGCCAGATCGAGAGGCTCGTTGATTTGCGATCGTGCCAGCGCTGCGTGTCGCAGTTGTATTCCCGGGTGAAACTTGATCCGGTCAGCACGTACATCACATGACCGTTGTCGACACGGACAAAGGCGCGAATGCTGGATTTCGTCGGCTCGTTCCGAATGCAGCGATCCACGTCCGCGGTCGAGATCTTCTGCGGCTGGTAACCCGCCATGATCATCACGCCGGCGAACGATCCATCCGAATTGTTTCCGGGGAAGATCACCACGTCCTGCATGGTGCCGTCGACCACGGCGGCGACCTGCACCATCGCCGGGGCATAGGCCACGCCCATGGCAATCGTCGTCACCCGCTCGAACGGGAAATCGGTCTGCCCGGTGTTCTGATAGGCTTCGATCGAGAGCGGCCCGCAGATCAGCACGTCCGACCCGCGCACGATGCCGCGCACCGCCGCGTCGGGGTTCTTGTTGGCCTGGGCGAACTCGAGCTCGTCGATGGTGCCACCTTCATCGATGGACGAGATGAACCACTCCCCGTTCGCGCACGTGAAGACGAAATAGCCGTCGATCGCGCACACGCTATTGAACGTCGGAATGTCGGAATCGACGCTCGGCGTGCTCACGGTGCCGTTCTCGATCAGCCGGAACAGCCCGTCAGAGGTGACGATGGCAACCTGTGCGTTGGGCGTCTTGCGGTTGCGTGCCATGTAGGCGGTTCCGGTGGTCGCCAGCGCGCCGATATCGGTGGCCGTGCCGGCCGTGTTCACGCTGTTGATGCGCGAGCCCGTGACGACGTATAGGCTCGTGTCGTCGAGGTTGAACATCCCCCGCGTGACGCCACCCGACACCAGCGACGAGAACGACGAAAACCCGTCACACGCATAGAGCGCCCATTGCGCTTCGTTGTCGTCGCCCAGGTTCTCGGCGTAGCAGTTGACGAGCTTCGCCTGCGTGTCGTTGCGGTTCGGGTTCGATTTTGTGCCCAGCGAGATCGGGGTGAGTGCCATCAGAAATAGATCGCCGCCACGGGTTTACCCGATGTCTGAACCTGCACGTGCTTGCGCAATCGTCTCAGAATCGCGTTCTCCTCGGTCTCTTTCGCCTCCGCGCTCATCGGCTGGCCGAACTCGGATCGGACCTCGTTGGCGATCAGATCGACCAGCGTCAGGAACACCGGGTTCGGGATGTCGTCATAGGCCCAATAGGTCAGCTCCTTGCCGTGAGCACTGATTTCCTCCCACTTGGCGCGGTAGGTGTCGGTGATCTGGGTCAGGATCGCTGAATCGATATCGCTCGAGGTTTCCGTCGCGTCGATCACCCGGAGCTTGCGCAGCACGGCGACGGCAAGCTGTGTGGTGGTGTAGCTCATCTGTAAGCATCCGATGCAGGATCGTCATAGAACACGCTGCCCTGAACCACGAAGGTGCCTTCGAGCGCGATGGCGGTTCCGGTTCCTGTCGAGGACCAGCGATAGTGCCAGCGGCCGGACTCGTTCGGCACATAGTCGACATAGTAATCCCCGGTATCGAGCCGGATCAGTTCGGCGTCTGTGGCGTAGACATAGGTCGTCGTGACGCCG
>Ga0181352_1000485_pt1 | contig 17055 bp, 26 predicted proteins | sample Fa13VDMLBSN_FD_130103 | JGI IMG/M metagenome (GOLD analysis project Ga0181352, IMG submission 130103) | Freshwater viral communities from Lake Michigan, USA - Fa13.VD.MLB.S.N | ecosystem: Environmental > Aquatic > Freshwater > Lake | place: USA: Michigan | collected 2013-09-23 | reverse complement strand
GGTTAAGCCTGAAGAGAAACCTGCTGAAAAGAAAGTAGAGGAAAAACCAAAAGCAGAAGCCAAACCTGTAGAGAAAGAAGTTGTTAAGGAGGAAGTAAAAACTGAAGAGCAAGAAACGAAAGAGCAATTAAAAGAAACTGAAAGTTTATTATCAGGAGATGCTGAAAAAAATAGAAAAACTGGCAAGTTTGTAAAGAATGGGATTGAGTTTGTAAGAAATAAAAAAGGACAAGGAGAAAAAGGCAATCAAGGTCAAGTTAGATTTACTAATGAGGCAGGTGGAGCAGGAGTTGTTGTTCCGTTTAGGTATAAAATTATAGAAGCTGAAACGTTACAACCTTCTCACGAGGGAGGAATTAGAAACCCATTACACTTTATTCCTGAAGCGCAGCCCAAAAATAGAAATGACGCAGGAAGTTTACAAGCAGAAGATAGTTTTGCTGAAAATCCTAGATTCAATGAATTGGGAGAAAATACAAATGCGTATAGTGGAGCTCCAATAGTCAACGAAAGAAATGAAGTTATTCAAGGAAACAATCGTTCTGCTGGATTAAGAAAAGGATATAAGCAAGGAAATCAAAAGTACAAAAACGATTTATCTAATAATGCAGAAAAATTTGGATTTACAAAAGAGCAAGTATCTAAATTTAAAGAACCTATCCTTGTAAGAGAAACTGCTGTTACAGATGAATTTTCAATAGAGTTAGGGAACTACGATGCAAAAGATTTAGAAACTGGAGGAAAAAGAAGAATTGATCCTGTTGCTGTTGTAAGAAGAATGCCTTTTGATGTAAAAGGTAAAATAGCAAATATATTATTTAGGGAAGAAGATAAAACTTTAAATCAAGCCATTAGAGATAACATTAAGGATTTTATTAACTTAATTAATCCTTATTTGAATCAAGCACAAAGAAATACTATATTCAAAGATGGTGAATTAACTGAAGCAGGAGCAAAAGATTTAGAGGGAGTTGTTCAGCAATTTTTGTATGACGGTGGTGATGTTGCGTTACCTGAATTGTTTGAATCATTATCTTATAATCAAAAAGAAGGTATTAAAAAATCATTACCAAACATATTTTCTGTTGGATACGAAAAATCAATAATTCCTGAAATACAAGAAGCTATAATTGCTTTAAGTAACTTTAATGCAAGCGGTGTTGACAAATTTAATAATTGGTTAACTCAGCAAGATATGTTTGCGGAGGGTAAAACTCCAAAAGAAATATATACTCCTGTTGCACTAGAGTTAGCTAAAACACTAAACTCTGCTACATCTCAAAAACAAATACAAAAGATTTTTGCTGAATACGCAGGATTGGTTAAAGATAAGCCTGCTGATATGTTTGAAGAAGCAAAAGAGGGATTATCAAAAAAAGAAGGAATAAAACAAATATTTAAAGTAGAATATGAAGAATCAAAAAAAATTAGTGAAAGAGGCGGTGCAGAGATTGATAAAGAGCCGTCAGCCGAAGGAGGCGAAGATGTTGCCGAGCAAAAAGCAAAATCAGTCAAATCAATCTTTGATGAATCGGTAAAACTATTCTATAAGATACGTGGAACAGAGGGAGCTGCTAAAAAAAGGAATTTAACGCAAGAACGTAAAGAACTTTTGAAAGAAAATCCGTCTGTAAGGTTTATAGATAACAATATAAGTTCTATCTTTGAACAATTAGAAAAACAAGGAATTATTAAACGTAAGGGTAATTGCCCGTAAAATAAAACAAAATGAAAAAACCTAAAAAATTACCACAAGAAATTGTAGATTTATTGATGCCGAGATTAAAGGACGAATTTACTGCTTATTATCATTATAGAGCACTTTCTAACTATTGTCAAGGTGTAGGGTTTATGAAGGCTGCAAAGTTCTTTCAAGGAGAATCTGACAACGAATTAGGGCACGCTAAAAAGTTAGAAAACTATTTAGTTGATTGGAATGTAAATCCACAATTACCAAAAATTGATGAACCTAAAATTGAGTTCAAAGGATTGTTAGAAGGTATTGAAATGTCTTATAGCATTGAATATGCTTTGTACGAAGATTACGAAGATACATCAATGAAAATCTTTAAAGAAGGTGACGTTTGTACTTTTGACTTTTTACAATTCTTTAGAGGCGAACAAACTGCTGCTGTTGCAGAATATTCTGATATGTTAAATATGTTAGAAGGAACAGATACGGCAAGTAAATTTGAATTATTAATGCTTGAAGAAAAATTATTTGGAGAATAATGGCTGATTGTATTATTGTATATAATGGCAAAGAATATGACTACGCTGCGTTTGCAACAATGTTGCACGATGGCTTATTGCAGAAATTTGTAGGCGATAGAGTTGTAAATAAAAATGAACTTAAAGGCGATAAAACATTCCTGAAAGAAGCTGTAAAACGTAAAGAGCAAGTTCGTGAGAAAATCAACAAAGTAGTCAGTGCTCTTAAAAAAGCAAATCCTAATTTAGTAATAGAGGAGGATGAAACTATTGTTGATAAAGATGGGCAGCCATTAGCGGGAGTTGTAATGAAAGACAAAGACGGTAAGATAGTGGTTAAGATTAATCCTAATTACGCCGGATTAGATACTCCTATTCACGAGGCAGGTCATATATTCATTGATGCTATTGGATACGATAATAAAGTAATACAGGCAGCTATTAATCAATTAAAAGATACTAAACTTTGGAGCGACACTAAAAAAAGGTATCCTAATTTGAACGAAAAGAATTTAGGCAAAGAGGTATTAGCAGAAGCCATTGGTAGAGAAGGTGCTGATATATTTGAAAAAGATGAGCAAAAAAGTAAATTCAAACAATTTTTAGATTACATTTTTGATAAAATTAAAAGTTTATTTGGCATTCAAAAGAACCTCGCAAAAGAACTAGCTAAACAAGTATTGGCTGGTAAATTTGAAGTGGCTGAATTAGAAGAAGAAACATACGAGCAAAAAGCAGACAGAAAAACTCCTAAGCTTACACGTTCTGAGTTTTTTAGTAAGGCTTACGAAAGAGTAGGTATGCAATTAGAAACATTTGAAACAGAAATTGCACGACTTGAAAATAAATTAAGACAAACACTTACTGTATCTGAAAGAAAAGAAACTCAAAAGAAATACGATATTGCTAAATCAAGATACGAAGATTTTGAAAAGGCTTTTAAGAAATATTCTTTTGACTACAACAAGATAAACAGATTAAGATTGTCGGAGGGAAATTTAGACAATAAGAGTTTAGATGAATTAACCGATTTATATAACTTAACGGTAGAGTTTGATCCTAATTCTGACAATGCTTTTTTAGCAGAGGTGAAATACAGAATAGCATATTTGGTATCTGAAAAACAAAGAGAGTTTTTAGAAAGCAAAGGCGCTGATATTTCCCGTAATAAATTTGAAGATTTACAAGGTAAAGACGTTATCATGAAAGCTCTTGGACACATGAGTGAAGCTTTCCCTGAATTGCAGTCGTTAAGCAAAATGTACGACAAGCAGGTTAATGATATGCAGACCGAAAGGAATAACAAGAAGCAAAAGTTACAAGAACTTGCTAAGGATGTTATTGCAGAAGAAAGTAAAAACATAGGCGTTAAGGTTAAGGACTTTACAGTTGGTAATGCTCATAAATTCTTCGCGTGGATGGATGCAGGTAACGGAGAATATATTTCTGTTGCAAAAGCAAGAAGCATGAGTGATGCAAAAGCTAAATTCTTAGAGTTCACATTACAATTAAAAGAAGACTATAAAGGTTTACAAGAAAATACTCCTGCTGGATATAGTCCTTTGGAAGTAATAAAAACTGATCCTGATTTCGCTGAAAAGTTTGAATCAAGCGGAATAGTAGGTGCGGCGCAACAATATTTAGGTACAAACGAAAGATTACGTCAAGTTAAAATAAAATACACTGATAGTAATGGTAAAACATCTTTAAAGACTTTTGGAGAAATAGAACAAGAGTTACAAAAAGATGCTAAGGCAGGTAAAATATCAAAAGCTATTGCAGTATCAAAATCACTTTATTACAATCGTAAGGCAAAAACTTTACTTAAAAATGGTGTAGATGATAGTGGAGAAGAAATAAACGTTTTACGTGCCGATTATATGCTTAATAAGCAGGGCAAATTAGTCAATAAGTTTGGATTAAAAAGACCTGTTGATTTTGATTACTCACGTAATTTTTATGCTGCTGCGGTGCAGTATATTGATGACATGACTTGGAATAAGTATATTCAACCAATAGTTCCTGTTGTAGAATCAATAGAGCACTTTAACAATACTACTGGGATGGACAGGCAAATTAAGCCGAATGTTGTAAAATGGTTACAGATTTGGAAAAAGATGCACGTTTATCAGGAAAGACAAGATACTTTATTGCCTCCTGAAGTTAATTACTTAATGAGAACATTAAGACACATGACTTCATTAATTCGATTAGGATTTAATGCAAAAGCATCTTTAGTCAACTTAATAGCGGGTCAACAGAATAACTTCCGTGAATTAGGAGGTAAAGCATTAGTCAAAGGTCAATTAAGAATGTTAACGCCGACAAAAGGTGGAGCAATGAAATATTCTACAAAGGCTTTTAACATGATTAAAAAGTACAATGTAGTTTCTACTGATTATGATGAAAAGGCAACAATATCCGCAAAAGGTATTTTTAACACATTAGCTCAAGGATTAACTGTATTAGCTGAACATAATATTCAGGGAGCAATGTTCTTAGGGCAATTCTCAACTGCTGAATGGAATGACTTTGATAGTCAAGGAAATTACAAAGGTAGTGACCCTAATATAATGGAAAAAATTGAATATTTCAAAAAAAGAGTTACTGATACTCATGGTAAATATCCCGCAAAAGACAGAAGAAACTTTGAATATTTTGAATTAGGTAAATTTATCGGGCAGTTTAAAACATGGGTTCCTGATTGGTGGAAACAAAGATTTGGTAGCCGATATATTGACAGGGACGGGAAAGAACATTACGGAAGTTGGAGAGTTATTCAATATCAAGGGTTAAAGCAAATTAGAAAAGATATAGTTGACCCTGATTTTTGGAAGTCAGACAAGGCTTCTGCTGTTGCGATGAGAAAAAATCTAAGGTCTGCATTAATGATGGGAGCTTTATTAGCTGTATCATTAGGGGGTGACGATGACGAAAGAAAGCGTAAAAAAGGCGATATACTTCAGCAATCAATAGGCAACTTAACGTTTATATTCAATCCTGAACAAGCTAAGTTTATGATTAAACAATCTGCGGCGGGTACAGGATTATTATATGACTTTATAGATGCTTTAGATAGTGGAATAAAAGCTGAAAGATATAAATCAAAATCAGGTAAACACGACAAAGGTGACTTAGTAGCTTTTGATAAGGCTACAAGGTTAATACCGGGAACGAAAGTTATTAACGACTTAACAGAAGAAGAAAAATAATTAATAAATTTGAAACATGGCATTAGTATTAAAATCAACGGTAACGGTATTAGATGGTTGTTACGGTTTTAGCTTTATAGATAGTACAGGAGATTATTCAGTTGATAATCCGGGAGGTTATGGAGCTCCTAATATAGCGACAACAGATGTTGCTACTTCTACTATTAGCGTATATCCTCCAAACTCAACAATCCCTTATGTATTTTATTTTGAGTGGGACAAATTTTTCCCATACAATTACACATTGGCTACTTTAACGAAGCCTGATGGTACAATTGTAGATATTTTAGCGGACGTATCAAGTTTATCGTTTCCTTTTTCAGTAGGCAATGAGTTTATAATAAAAGAAACTTATTTAGATTACGAAGATAACACTTCAATTATTGATGGAGCATGGACAATCAATTATGAGATTGTTGATGAATCTGAAAATATATACATGACGAATAGTTATCAATTAACTACTTGTGGAGCTTGTTGCTGCATACAGAAGTTATTCATTAATTTACCTGACTGCGGATGTGACGATGGTTATTTCAGAACTGCTCAATTAGCGGATGCTTACTTGAAGTCTGCTATTTATTCAGCAAACATGGGCTACATGGAAAGAGCTCAAAAGAATATAGATAAAGCAAATGAAATTTGCAGTGGTAATTGTAAATCATGTTAATTTAAAAAATAAAAGAAATGAGTTGTGATTGTGGATGTAGCTGTAACTGTAGTACAGTAATTCAAAAAGGAGATATTGGTCCTCAAGGACCTCAAGGGATTCAAGGTATTCAGGGCGAACAAGGGGATCAAGGTGAGCAGGGAGAACCGGGAGAAGATGGAAAAACAATATTAAATGGAACCACTGCTCCTTCTTCTGAATTAGGAAACATAGGTGATTTCTATATAAATACCGAAACTAATGAAATTTATGGTCCCAAAACAGAAGGCGGATGGGGAAGTCCTACAAGTTTAATTGGTCCTGAAGGCCCTCCGGGTCCAAGTGGAGCTGGTTATGAATATGAAATAGGCGAATATGTTTCCGCTGAAGGTGGAGTTGTTTTTTTCAGATGGTTGTCTACTACTCCTTATGGAGTTCCTGAGAATGGTACGGTACAAAACTACTTAATTGTATCTCTTGAAGATGTTTCTTCTAGTGAAAGATGGATTAATGTTGCTTTGGAAAGCACGTACATATCAGGAGCAACAAGCAATTGGGACGGAGAATCAAACACTAGCGCTATTATGACTGCTGGGGCAACAAATGGTGCGGCTTATGATTGTTCAAACTTTACAGGTGGAGGAAAATCTGATTGGTATTTACCTGCGATAGATGAAATGTGGAAATTATACAACAATAGATGGGAAGTTAATCGTGGATTAGCAAGCGCATCTCCAACGCCTTACGATTTAATAGGGTATAAAGTTAGTTATTGGACAAGTAATAATGATTCTAATGATGCTACAATAGCGTATCAATTCTATACAGGACCTAGTTCATCTTTAGGTAATCCAACGTTTCAACAGCTACTAAAGTCTGATGGATATGACGTTAGGGCTGTAAGAAAATTCACATACACTCCTTAATATAAATCAAAATGGAAGGTTACGTAAATCCTCAATTGCAAGCAAGTACAATAAACACTATATTGTTACTTAAATCATGGCTATCTAATAGGTCTGTTGAAACATTAACGAGGGAGCAGATGGGCGAAGATATTTGCGAATGCCGTAATGGAACGTTAGTGTTAGCTAATAAATACATTCAGTATATGCAATGCTATCAGTTTCCTTATTACGAAATAAATGAAGATGAAGAAATAGTTGTTATTACTCCTTATAATTGTTTAACGGAAGCAGAGTTGAAAACTTTGTTAGAAAAATCTAATATACTTACTACGCAGAGATGCTAAAAAGTATTATATTTGAAAAGATTTTTTCATAGAAAATTTTTAAATTGATTGATTAATTGTTCTTAAAGCGGGGTTTATTCTCCGCTTTTTGCTTTATAATACTCTTCCTTTAGCGTCTGAGCAATTTCTCTTTTCAAGGCGAATTTAGATTGGTTCCTGTCTCCAACTGTCCATTCGTGATGACAATTATCGCAAACAATAAATATGTTTCTTTTGTCTAGTCTATAACAAGGATAGGCTCCTTTACTAAGTACGTGACTGAAATTAATTGGTGATAAACTAGGTATTAAAGTTTTGCAGCATTGACAAACACTGCTTTGTTTTTCTTCAGATAATTCTTTAAACATATTTAGTTCACCTGTTTTCTTTTTAAATTTTATTTTAGGCTTAGTTTTACCTTTTTTTAGCTCATTGCAGCGCTTACAATAACCTTTCTTAACAACAATCATTCTTTGTTGTTTGCATTCAATACAAGTGCTGTAATTAGGCTTAAACATTATTTACCTTCTATTTCAATTATTACACATCCGCCTGTTCCGTAAAACTTTCTAACATTATCTTCAGCCCAAATTATGCTATCGTCAGAATAAACTAATTTACTCATGGAATCAAGGGGTAATTTTTTTAAGTTATCACATACATCTGGCTTAGTTGTTTTTGGAAACAATATTCCATCTTTTATTTGTTCCATTCTTCCTTTTATTTTATGGAAAGCTTTTAATGGAGGGTAAATAAAATGCAATTTAAGTATCCTTGCTTCTTCCGTAAACATTACAAAATCTTTTGGTAGCTGTTTAGCTATTTGATTCCTATAATCTTTTTCTTTGTCAACATATTTTTTAGGCTGAAAAAAGTGTCCTGACTTTGTTGACCTAACAGATTGCTTTGCCATAGGCTCGCCGAACAAAGTAATAGTTATTTTTCTTAACTCATTATTTTTAACTATTACTTGTTCTTTTTCGCGAGGCTGCAATGTTGTTTTAGCTTTTGAGTAGGATCCATCAGCATTACGATGAAGTCCCATCTTTAATAATGTATCTTCGGATATTGATTGTTTTTTGCTCATAATGTAATTTATGTATATAAGACGCTATAAAGTAGCGCAAAGAAGTAAGTTATAAGCAATTGTGCCATCAAACTATATGTTTTTTACAATCTTCACACCAATTCTTGATAAAATGCTTTGTTGCCTTATCCTTGCATTGGCACAACTGTTCACTTCGTCTTATAACATCAGGTTGTAGCAATTCTTCAAGTGCTTTTAACAAATCCTGTTTGTCGTGCCAACTACTCGTGGGATGTTGGTTGTCATCGAACTTCCAGTAAGCGTCAACCATCTGTAATATTTTTTCTTTCATCTTATTAAGTTTTGCGTTAGAACTGCTACAACCTGCGGCACGTTAGGTGCAATAAAAAATAAATTTCCCACGCTCCGTTACTCACGATAATCGTCATAAATTTCAATCTCATTACCCTTAAAAATTATTGTCCCCCATTCTGCTTCAAAGTCAATTAAGTCTTGAATTGAATTAATCGTTTTTGTGCCTTTGCCTTCAATACACCATCTTTTTACATCCTTTGAATATCTGAATGTAAATCCAAGCGTTTGTAATTTTTGCCTTTTATTTTCATCATCGTAAAAATATCCAGCGGTTGAAATTTCAAATTCCATAATTTTTTGTTTTTAAAGCCCACGCTAAATTTATTTTTTACAGACACCTAACAGCAGGTAGGAAAAATGCCGCTATGAGCCTGAGTGCTTCGATTTAAAATTTGTGGTAAGCGGCACTATCGCCTACCTGCAAAACGTTATACTACATTGCCACAATCAGCACATCTATAACCATTCGTTCTGCCTGAACAACATTTTTTCTCTTTATTAACCCGTATAACAGCACCTTTGCTCAATTTTTTAACCTCGCTTAGTACTATATCTAAAGCCTCAGTTAACTTTTTAGGCTCATGTATCATGTCGTCCCTTTTACCTAATCTCCACTCTTGGTGGTATTCAAGTATTTTTATTGCTGTTTGTAATTTCATTTTTGTTTATTTAATAGGTTAAAAAACTAAGCAAAGCTGCAAAACGTTATAAACCTCTCATTTTAATAATCTTCATGTACAATTCTATGTTAAAAGATTGTCTAACGCTGTTTTCTGATTTTTTTTGTCCACCAATCAATGGATTTTGACAAACTAAATAATTTCCCCATAACCTAAATTTATAAATAATAAATCAAACAATATGTTACTAACCTCCTCTACAAAAGTATCTAAATCTTCTGATTCAAATTCAAATGCCATAGCGCTATGTTGAACTTCTTCTCTCCATCCCGGCTCATCATTGTCGCCATAAAAAATCTTAATGTCTTTATGTTTAGAAACATATTTACATTCTACGATAATTTTGTTGTCAGGCATAAATCTAAAGCTCCATTCAGGGCAGATGTTAGATTCAATCTTTCTGCCTTCTTCTGTTTCCATATTGATTCTTAAAGCATCAATCATGGCTTGTAGTTCAATTGTTGTTTTCATGATAGTTTTTGTTTTAATTATTTTAACCAGTTAGACTTTAAATTTTCAATTACATTAAGCATATATATAAAATAAACATCTCCATTGTTGACAGGAATATATGATTTTCCATTAAAGTTAATCATGTATAAGGGAGTAAAAAAAGCATCAGGCTTAACATTACTTTTTGCAGACATGATGTATTTTTTATCAAATTTAGTTTGATCTTGATTTTTGCAAGTACGTAAAGCTACGGTTTCTTTTTCAAAAACAAAGTCAGCGCCTTTTACTTTTTCAAATTTGTTCAAAAATGCTAACCAAATACCTTCAATTTTAAATCCGTCAAACTCGTAATATGAGATGAACGGATAAACAATAATGGTATCAGTTCTATTGTCCATATCTACGAAAGCTGCCTCAAATTTTGCAATGAAGTCAATTCCGTTATTAGGAATAGTGTCAAATACATCGTACCTTTCTTCTAGTGGAGATTGTGCGCTAATTGTAAGTCCTGCAAACAATAAAGCTGATGTGATTAAATTTTTCATGTTTGATAGTTTTTATAATGTTTAACGTAAGAATTTGTACAAAGTTACAAATAATTTGATAAAAAAATAGTTATTGCTTTAAATAATTCATATAAGCCTGATAATCAGTGAATTTAGTTTTTTCGTGTTCAAACGTTAACATTATATCCGCTAATGGTCCATTACGATGTTTAGCAATAATAAACATAGCAAGTCCTGAGGTTGGGTTTCCTCTTTCATCCTGCATTATCCCGTAGTATTCAGGGCGATACAAGAAAGATACTATATCTGCATCCATTTCTATACTACCACTCTCGCGTAAATCAGAAAGCATAGGTCTTTTATCAGGTCTTGATTCAACAGCTCTGCTTAATTGTGATAATGCTATAACGGGAACATTTAATTCTTTTGCCATGTTCTTTAATGAGCGTGATATAATGCCTATTTCCTGCTCTCTATTTCCTTTGTGGTCAGGAACAGTCATGAGCTGTAAATAATCAACTACAATTAGCCCTAAATTCTTTTCTCTTTTCAGTTTACGGCATTTATTTCTTAAATCGAATACAGATATACCCGGAGTATCATCAATGAATATAGGAGCTCCTGTAAGTCCAGCGCAATTATTGGTTAACTGATTCATTTCGTATTCATTTAATCCCGTTCTAAGTATCTTCTCCACAGGAATACTGCTTTGTTGTGATTGCATACGAGCATAAAACTGCGAGGTTGACATTTCAAGAGTAAATAAAGCTACTGTTTTCCCTTGAGCAATTGATGGATTTGTAACAAGTTGTGCTGCTAACGAAGATTTTCCCATTCCCGGACGTGCAGCAAGTATAATCAAGTCAGGTTCCTGCCATCCTGCCGTAACAGCATCAATACCTTTAAATCCTGAAGTAGTTCCTAACTTACCGCCATTAGCTAATATCAACTTATTACGCTCAATCATGTTACCATAAATTTCACGAGAAGACGATAAATTATTACCTGTTAAATTAGTAGTTATTTCGGTTAAATTCTTTTCGTACTTATCAATTAAGTCAGATATTTTGCACTGAGGATTATAAGCTTCCGTAAGTGTTGAAGAGGTTATATTGATAACATCACGAAGCATCTTTTTTTCAATCAGTATATCACAATACTTCTCAATGTTTTCCTGAGAAACAACATTGTCTGTAAGCTTAGTTATAAAATAAGCTCCTCCAATAGAATCTAAATACTTGTTATCTTTTAAAGCTTGAATTACTGTTACATACTCAACAGGCTTTTTTGTATCGTATAACCATTTACAGCATTTAAAAATAATGGCGTGTGAGGGATGGTAAAAATGTTCAAACGTAAGTCTGTTAACCACTTCATCTATTGCTTTTGGGAAATAAAGTATTTGCCCTAAAACAATTGCTTCTACATCTGTTGCTTGAGGTATATTCATCGCTTGTATGTTTTAGCTTCAAAAGAAATTCCTGTTGGTTGATTTGCAACTTTATGTTCTTCTTTCATCCAATTAGCAATCATTTTTTGTTTCCAGTTAATAACCTTATCACCATTACGATCTTTCCAATCAGCCACCGAATAATATTCAAACGCTTTCTTGGCTTGAATATCTGAATACCCTTTTTCTTTGAAATATGAAACGACATCTTCTTGCGTTGGCGGTATAAATTCATTTTTAGTTTTTTTACGTTTAGGTTTCTCAAAACAACTTGTCCATTTGTCTGTTGGTTGATTTTCCAACAATAATCCTTTTTCTCTTAATAATGAGATATAAGGAGTTATTTTGTTAAACTCAATAGCAATATATTGAATTGATTTGTCAGCAGGATTTTCTTTATTTTTAAAGCATAAAGTCATAAAATCCATAACAACATATTGCTGAAGAGATAAGTCTAAATCTACTCTTATAGAGTGATTAATCAAAGTCGCGCCTGTCACCTTTGTCATCGTCAAAAACAGTTACAAGAGTTATAAAAATCCACATAAATAACCACATAATACTATCCGTTAATACAGCAACAAAAACGGGAACATATAATGTTATCAATAAAAATACTGCTTTTAATACATTGTTCATGGCTTAATTAAATTAAGTTTTTTAACTTCATCCTTAGTAGCTAATTTGATTTTCTTTTTCTTGGTATAGTCTTCTTGATTCTTATTAGCCAAAAGATACTGAGCAACTTCTGCCATGCAATTAACTACTTCAAGTTTTAACTTACGCATCTTTTCTATCCTGTCGCGCTTTTCTTTTTTCTGTTTTTCGTTATAAACATTAGAAAGTTTAATAGCTTCCATGTTATCATTCAATACTTGGTCAACAATCATGAATGCAGCCAGATTGTGCTCGTTTGTTTGGTCGTATGATATTTCATAGCCCTGCAATGTTAAAGTCATTTTAAATCCAATTTGACTTTCGATTTTTAGTGATTTTTCTTCTTGTTTCATTTTGTTCCGGGAAATAATAATTTTAATTTTCTTAAACTTTCTTCTTCATTATACTCTTTAACTGAGAACTTAATTCTACCATTCTCGTCAACTTCAGGGCTACCAATCGTAAGATTAATAAATACTCCATAACGAGTGGCTAACCAAATAATCTGATCTTCCCTTAAAGAGCCTTTCATGTCGCCATGCTTTAAATATCTGCTAATCATGTCAACAGGTAACTTATATCCTTTTAATGCAGCATCGTTAATAACATCTTGCTGTGTTAATTTGAGAACATCAATCCTGTCAATGATAGCTTGTCTTATTTTTTGGTTAGTTTTAATAACCGAATACTTTCTAGGCATTTCTACGTTCCTCCAATATTTTATCAAGGTTATCTTTCATGTAATCAAATTGCTTTTCTATTTGTTCCCCTGTAAGCTGCCCGAATAAAAGAGAAAACACTATTTCCCCTATTTGACTTTCAATTTTAGCAAGTGAATAAACATCTCCGTAAGCATTGCTTTTAGCAATTGGCTCATCGTAGCAAATGATTTGAATAGTATATTCTTCTCCTTTAGAATCTTTTACCTTCTCTATTTTCAGAATATCTATTTCTTTGTTCGTGTCTATTTTCATCTTTAATTTGTTTGTAATGTTAAATAATAATCTTCCGGCGACAATACTTCTATTCCAAATTCAAGGGCTAACCATGCCAATACTTTTTCAATGAATTTAGTCATATCTTCCTTAGATAAGGATGCTGTACTTGTAACCTCTAATTTGTCCCATCGTACATTTCTTAATCTAACAGGCTTAATGTAAGATAAAAACATTGGAGCTATAACATCTTCGTGAATATCATCCGCTTTATTAAAATGGCTAAACGATTCGTGCTGATGAGCTGTCTGAAGTATAGCTCCTCTGTAATAAGCGTGTTGGTCAGTAGAAACTTTCTTGTATCTTTTCTTAATTACCTCTTCAAACTCTTGACCCTCTAATGATTCAAGTTGTTTTTTATACAGTTCGGTATTGTAGTAAATCTTTTTACCATTCTGCACTTTTCCATAATGTCTTACTATTAAACTCATACGTATAATTCTGATGTTAAATAAGTATAATTCTTCCCGGCAGGCTTATAGTTTACTATTCTCATAGTATATTCGCCCGTTTCTTTATCAATAACCTTTTGTATGAATATACAAACACTTTTACCAATTACATCTTTTCTATTAAAAGCAATATCTTTTTTAAGAACTCCCAATATAGCAAGTAACTTTTTAAAAGTTTTATATTCAAACTGATCACCAATACGAAATACTTTTTCAAAAATTTTACCATTACAATCGAAAGAAAAAACTACACACGGCGAAGCTAAATATGTTATTATGTTTCCTTCTGCATCCGATAGAGCATAAACGTTTCTAATAACACATTCATGAACTCCATGTGGAATTTCTTCTTTCAATTGCGGTATATTAACAGATAGTCCCATGTTTAGAACGGCGCACCTTGATTGTCGTCAATAAAAATACCTGTCTGCGGAGCATTCATTTGAGGAGGTGCTTGCTGAAATGTTTGCTGCGGAGGAGCTACTGGCTGCTGTGGTTGAGTAAAAGCAGGCTGTTGGTATTGTGGAGCTTGAAACGATTGAGCAGGCTGTTGAGGAGCTGCTTGTCCAACTTGCGGCTCAGGACCGAACTTATTAATAATATTCTGCCAATCTAATGATTCTCTAACTTTCTTTTGAATAAATGCCCATAAAGAATGAAATTGTTGCCATGAGAACTTATCCAAGTCAAATAGTATAGTATTGTTTTTAGGCGCTCCGTAGTTAGCTGTCGGAGGCATAATCATTGTTCCTGATGCAGCTATGTTAGCGTAAGTAATATCGTCCTTTTGAGTGTGCACAACCATTACCTGACATGATTGCCCTAAGTATGCAGGAAGGTCTTTTGCTAAATCAATTTTAGCTACTCCTCTCCATTGTTTAAGCATCTTACAAAGGTTAGCTTTTTCGTCTGAATAGAAGTTGTAATCTTGCATGATAGACAATCTTTGAGGTCCTCTTGTTTCGTCAAATACTTGCTCAGGCAAAGTTGGAAACTCAAAGCAGAATTTTACTTTAAGCTTATTGCTTACGTTACCTCTGAAGTTTTCTTGATGTGTGCCCATATCAATAATTGCATAGCAAATTGCTGGGTGTAATCCTGCTGGAGGAATTGGCTTTTGGATTCTTTGTCCTTGTGGTGTTGATAGTCCCATTTTTGTTTTTGTTTTTGTTGTTTATATTAGATTTATTTTTGATTTTAATTTTTCGAAAGCGATGCTAAACTCATCTTCTGTTATAACCATATAAGACAATGGATATTTGCTCATGTATCCATAAGCAGTAAACGAATGCTCCATATCACTAACAAATAAAACAATTGTTTGATTTTCTTCTATTTTGTAGTAATGTGATCCGCTTCTAGCGTAACGAGGGAAAGATATTTCTATCTCTACCATTTCTTTTTTTTCAATTGTAATTTTCATTTTTAATAGTTTTTAGTAAATTAATTTATCCGTTTTTAATTCTTGTTTTCTTTTGTAGTTAGTTAGCTTTCTAATGATTCTCTTTCTCAATAGCGCTGCTGATTTTCTCATCTTAGCATTGCTTTTAAACTCAAATCTCCCAAGTCCTTTAACCGTTATTGATACGGCTGATACGTCAGACTTCTTCCTTTTAAACCTATCAGATACTCCCGTCCAAAAAGGATACAACATAAAGTATAATTCTTTGCGTGTGTAGTGCGGAAACATTCTGATAAGTTTATCGGGAACTTGTTTGTCTTTTGCCATTACTTAGTAACTACTGATACTTCTTTGTAAAACTTAATACCTGCAATAATATCACCATCGCTCAATGATTCTTTATTGGATTTAATCCACTCACGAACCTTTGCTTCATCAATCATTAAGAATTGAACAGGAACTCTGCTAAGGTCAACAACATCAAATTTCCAATTGTGTCTAACGTTAGATGCTTTTTGTGATTCTAACATAGCTAACTCATGGTTAATGTTGTCTTCAAATAAACTGTCAGCAGGGGCTTGTTGTTTAAGTTCTTGCTCTCTTCTTAATAACTCTAAGTTCCATTCCTTAATTTGATTTTTAAGATACTGAATAGAATTGTTAAGAGGTTCAGATAAATCCTTAGCAACTGCATCAACTTTTTTACCCGCATCAAGGTACGGCTTTTTAAGCTCTGTTCTTTTCTCTTCAATCAACTTTAAATGATTGTTTACTGCTGATAACTTTTGATTTGCAATTGCTAAAGATACATCGTCTGTAACTTTAATTTGTAACGCTTCTTCAGATAACTGAATGAATACGTCTTTTGTAGATTGTAGTTTGCTCCATTCTAAATCTACTCTGTCGGTTGTTGTGATTGCGTTCATAGCTGATAGTTTTTATTAATTTGTACGAAAATACAAAATAAATAATCAATCTCCAAATTTATTTTGTAAAATTTTACAATTATTTTATTTTATGAAACTTTTTCTTTGCTTCCGACTTAACTTTATCAAGATTGTTTAACTCTCTTTTGTAGTTCTCATTAAGCCTTTTTTGCTCGTTAACTAACTTAGCTTCTCTGTCTTTTACTCGTTTACTGATTGTTTCAGGCATTAATATTGCCTCATCAGGAAGTACACAGAATAAACCCACTTCGTGCATAATGAAGTAGTAATTACCTTCAAATCGAATAGTTCTGTTTTCAAGGATGTTAAACATTACCTTTCTTCCTACTTTGATACGAGGATCACAATTATCAGCAACAGCCATTACTCTTCCAATATTATTTTCTTCGGCGCTTTCTGTTAAAATAATTTTTGATACTTCTTTTTCTTCTTTGATTTTTTCTAAAATCACTGACTTGTTTAGTGGAATCGGAAATCCTGCCGGAACATCGAATCCTTTTTTTGTTGTTTTACTCATATTATTTATTTTTAGTTGTGTTCATGTTAAACGTGTGATTAAAGCATATCTTAATATCATTACTATTGTAGTGCTTAATTACGCCAGTATGCTCAAGCGCTACTGCCCAAATAGTATTTTCGTGTGGACCATAATCAATAATGAATAAAGCCATCCCGTCCCCGTGAGGCGTTGATACCCATAGTATTTGTTTGAACTCATGTATTGTTGTCATTTCTTTTCGCTTAATAGCATATCTAATAGCACTGCGTAGTTAGCCAAGTCTAATACACTATCTCGGATGCTTTCATT
>Ga0181352_1000484_pt1 | contig 17125 bp, 21 predicted proteins | sample Fa13VDMLBSN_FD_130103 | JGI IMG/M metagenome (GOLD analysis project Ga0181352, IMG submission 130103) | Freshwater viral communities from Lake Michigan, USA - Fa13.VD.MLB.S.N | ecosystem: Environmental > Aquatic > Freshwater > Lake | place: USA: Michigan | collected 2013-09-23 | reverse complement strand
TGTAATTCATGCAGAACAGCGTGACGCGCTCACCCAACAGTTTTTCCAGACCTTCACCTTGCACTTCATTCACAATCTTTTTCATTTCATTTCTCCTTATTTAAATTTACGAACTTCTCTGATCAACTGCACACCTTCGGTTTGTCGGCGGTAACGCGCCATTGTTGCGGCTACGTCTGTGGTGGCCGCGTTAGTTGGAACAAATTGATTTCCATCGTCAACAATGTATATCTTTCTTTCTCGTAAGTATGCAATCGCTTCTTTTAATTTTTTTTCGTTATGCTCTGCAATCATTTAATTCTCCTTTGTTTTATTTTGATAAAACTTACACTCACTTTATTGATGCAAGAAAGACATTTCCAGCGTTTTGATTTTCCATTTGCAGTTAATACTTTTTTGATTCCAGCTTCTCTTTGACACGTTTGACACAACGGCTTTTTCTGATCGTTCATGAAAAACTTTTACCTTCCGCCCTGTTGCTGGCTTCTTGTGAGCGCCAGACCTCAATCCTTGCCTGAGCAGCTACCAAAGCCCACCGCAATTCCTCTTCTGTTTCTACCGAGGCCTTAAGACCATGCAATAACTGCTGGTATTCTTCGTGAGCGTAAGCCTCCCTCTCCTGAGCGCCAATAGCCGTTTCCATACTGCGCTTCATTAAAATAGCCTTCAAAGACTTTCTGTATTCCTCCAGATAAATCCTTTCTGATTTTGCTTTGGCAAATTTCTTGCCGTTCTCAAAAATGAAATCTATTGCTTTATTGGGATCAATCATGTCATCTCCTATCTAGGTTTAATTCTGAATTACATTTTTAAGCGTGTCAAGAAATATTTTTCAGGAGACATCTACGATCCGCATGACGTATTTTCCTGCTGCGTTCTTTCTCCAGCCATGCACATGAATTTTCCATCCGGCCTCTCTTACTTTTGGCAATAGCGGAGATTCGGCAATCTTTTTAAGCCTTGACGAAACCCCCGAAGCAGTTACCTGAACAGCCAGAGTTTCGTTAGGCTTGATTGCCAATAGATCAATGAACCCGAATAAATCCTGACGGATTCTGGCAAATGGATTCCATCTTTCAGTGATAGCAACCGTGTATCCCTGTTCACGCAAATATTTAAGGCTTCGTTGTGTTGGTGTCATCGCCAATCTCCGTCATGTCCACGGTTTCCAAGATTCCACTGGTCTATTGAATCACGTTCTAACGTAGATTCAGGATGTAGATCATTCCACCCTTTTTGATGTCTACCGTTTTTCATGTAACCGTTCAGCCAGCGATGAGCAGCGTCTTTATCTTCAAGGCGTTTTTTTATAAGCCAACGGACAAGGCATTGATGCCTGTATTCATCCTCTGTCAAAATTCACCTCCACCATCAAAATCTATTGTTGAGCCATTAAACGAATCAATAAACTGCTGGCTGTCAGGATGAAACCACAAGGAATACCAATCCTCCCCCTCTCCATTTCTCTGTTTCTCGCACATCAACACAGCATCCGGCTGTTTAGGATCCGCTTCACCGCGTAACTGAAAATCGTGTTCTTTTTTCTTGTTGCGCCACATCAGAAAAATGTTATCCACCTGATCCGCAATAGCCCCCGTTCCCTTCAGGTCATTCTTGTTAGGCTTCGTTTCGTCCGAATCCTGTTTGCGAATGTGATGGACAAGATGTATGTGGATATTGTGATCCCGCGCCAGTGAACACAATTCGTCAATAAAAGACTTCTGGCCGTTGTAATCATCATCCCCAGCTACACACTTCATCAAGCTATCAATGATGAAATGTTTAACTCCCAACTCCACGGCGCAATATCTAGCAACCCCCAAAACCTGTCGAGAATTTACCGTCCCCTGCTGGTCATACAAAAATAACTTCCCTCCAGCGTAGGATTCCAGCCGGTCAAAATACGGACTTATATCCATACCCAACAAATGGGCATGTTCAAGATTCTGACCACTAAACTGCCTCAACATGCGCTGGATCGTTCTTTTTGGCTTCATCTCAAAAGATGCTATACATACCCCTACGGCTTGTTTAATGAGTCCTAGAGCGATTTGGCCGGTAATTAGGGACTTACCCCCACCGTTTGCGCCTGCGTAGACCGTAACCTCTCCTAATCGGTATTTGAAGGTTTTCTTGGTTGAAGCCCAAGGCATGGTTTGCGTAACCTCCGGTTCCCCTGCCATGAGGGATTCTTTGAGTTCACCCAAAATAACGGATACGTCACGAATATCTTTGCTGGGATCAGTGGCATTAACCCACTTCTCGAAATCAACATCCTTGTTTGTTACCACACGTATCCGGCGCATTTCGTCAAGCTGCGCGGCGCGTTCCTCCAAAATGCTATCCACCGTTACACCTCACGGCTTCTTCAATACGACCAGCGGCTACCTTCAGGCGCTCAAGGTCGGCATCTGACAGCTTTTTACCTCCAGCCATGTCAATCGCCGAAATCAGCACAATCAGGGCTTCCTTGTTGATGATCCGCAAAAGGTCAGTCGCGTAAAACTGCCTTTTTAGCGGTTTTTGGCGGTGCCACTCTTTTTCACGTGGGAACAGGTCACCCATAGTCAAACCTACCGCAGAAACCACATCTTTTGCGCCACAACCGGCAAAACAATGCAACAAAATACGTTCCCCATCCTGCCGGATCGCAAGACTTGGTGATTTATCGCGGTGAGCAGGGCAGCAGGCGGTAAAACTACCGTTCTTACCCCGAACCTTCTCCAGCCGCGAAAGAAAAGCCTCCAGTTCCATTATTCCCCTCTCGAAATAAGACGACGGCCAAAAAGGACATTAGGATCGGAAACCTGATCCTGAGCATCCTCCCACCGGCTTTGGTTTATATACGTCAGTGGCGCAGGATCAAACCCAGAAAGCCAAGACTTTGAGTTCCTCAATGACTTCACATGGGCAATAATCTTGTCCCCAATGGAATCAAGTTTTCTGGCTTCCCATTTTTTCAGGCAAGCCATTTTTCCTACCTTCCGACTACTTGAAGGCCAAACAGACCAGAATTCGTCGAATTTATTCGACAAAGGTTTTATTGTTTCTAATGAAGAAGAAGATGAAGATGAAGATGAAGATGAAGGGGTTGGTTTCACCTTATCCTCATTTTGAACCTTTGAATTAACCTTATGGTTAACCTTTGAGGTCTTTAATAGGGCAGGATTACCACCAAGTTTTCCACCGGAAGCCCTTGAATTTCTTATCTCTTCGTCCATTATCATGCGTTTTGAATGGATGACTCCATTTTCGTCCCTTTTAAAAACTCCAGCGATTTCCAGTTCCTTCAACCATCCTTCAACATTTTCTAAGGTTGCCCCGCACATTGAGGCAAGGTTTGACGGAAGGATAACCTTATCGTTAACCTTTAAATGTCCGTATGGGGTTCCTTCGTGCATATAGCAGATCATGTCAATCCATAATCCGCGTGCGCTTATAGAGCAGGTACGAAGGGCAGTATCCCTAAGCCAATCGCTAGGGTAAAACTGAAAAGAAGGACGTTTCATAAACAATCTCCATCGGTGGACGATCCCAGTGTAAGAATTACCGGGCGGTATCCACCCATTGCGGGTGAGAAATTACGGTATCTGAGACCGTCCCCGATGGAGACTATTTCAAATACCGCCTTTTACGCTTCTTACGGCGTCGGAAAGAATAATATTCCCCTCCAAAAGTATTTGCAATAGTTCTTTATACGAGCGTATTACGTTCGTTATTCGATTGTATAGCCGTTTATAGCAACCCCATGGCCTCCCTATAGCCACCCCATGGGTACCCCATTTGTTTTATTTCTTTTCCCACCTTTTAGCGATATTCCGGACGTTCTTTTCCCTGACTTTGCGCCATGCATCAATCTGTTTTTCTGCCCCCAGATTGTGCCAACCGTCTTCGGCAACGTAAAAGAATTCCATCAGAACAGGCTCAATGATGTCCAAATCCAGCCCCACCAGCTTTGCCACCTCTTCCAGATCCAGCGGCAGCGGCTTTTCCGTCATGTAGCAAATATCCAGCATCCGGCGCAGGGCAAGGTCATCAGCATCCTGAAGGTGAGCAGTATTCTTGCGGTAGGATTCAACGTAGAATTTATAGTCTTTCATTTCATGCCTCCAAAAAGATCAGGACGCAAATCATTACGAGTTACCTTCCCACTGGTATATGTTTCAATCGACTTGGCAAGAGCAGCAGAAGGCTTGCGTCGGCCATTAATCAGCAAAGATAGCCACGTTTTACAGATACCAAGCGAATGCGCCATCGCCACTTTTGATCCTCGTGGCAGGTCAGCAAAGTATTTTTTTAGCGTCATTTATTTTCCTTTTGGTTAAAATTATTTACCACACGGCAATTTTATTGTATCATAAAATTAAATATCGTATACTACTGGTATGGAGGAAATACAAATGGAAGAGGAATACAATCAATTAATGTTAGAACGTCAGCAACAGCTTGAGGAAGCCCTTGACAGGGCGGAATCAGGGGAAGCAACCCAAGAAGATTGGGCGATTATTCGGTATGAATGCGGTATCCCACAGCGAAAAAGGAGCGAAGCATGAGCGACATTATGGTTTCAGACAAAGGCAGCAGCAATTTCAAGCCAGTTCCGGCTGGTATGCATCTAGCCCGTTGTTATCGGGTTATTGATCTTGGCACCCAAAAATCAGAATACAAAGGTGAGGTCAAGTATCTCAACAAGGTCATGTTTCAATTTGAGGTGCATGGCGAATCTGATGATGGAACCCCGCTCAAGACAGAAAAGGGTGAGCCTATGTCCATCAGCAAGACCTATACGCTGTCACTGGGAGACAAGGCCACGATGAACCGTGATCTGTCCACATGGCGCGGGAAAGCCTTTACGGATGAGGAAAAACGCGGCTTTTCGCTCAAAAATCTTCTGGGCGTATGGGCTATGCTGTCCATCGTCAAATCTACCGGACAAAACGGCAAAGAATACACAAATATCGAAGCTATTAACCCCGTTCCGAAGGCTATGAAGGCCAACCTACCGGAAGGCCACAACAAGCCAGCAATCTACTCAATTATGGATCACGATGAGGAACTCTATCAATCGTTTTCTGACTGGATAAAAAACAAGATTGCTGAATCCCCCGAATATCAGTCAAAGATGGAGCGTAAGAAAGATTCTGGCGCACCCAAAGGGGCATCATTTGATGATATGGAAGATGATATCCCGTTCCTTTTTAACGTATCCTCCATTTGTGATACTCTAGGCTTATCAAAATCTTTACATAGGATTAAACATGGGCCAAAAGCGTTGCATATCTTGCGAGCAAATCAAACCGATTTCTGATTTTTATAAACATCCCGCTATGGCTGACGGATACTTGGGTAAGTGTAAAGAATGCTGTAAGCGGGATGTCAAAAAAAATAGATTAGAAAAAATTGAATATTACAGAAACTATGATCGAGATCGGTCATCACTGCCTCATAGGGTAGAGGCAAGAAATCTTTATGCAAAAACTCCTAATGGAAAAATTTCTGCACAAAAAGCAAAAAATAAATGGAAAGCAAATCACGCAGACAAAAGAGACGCGCATTCAATATTAGGTAGAGCAGTAAAATCAGGAAAAATAATAAAAACGCCATGCGAAGTGTGTGGAAGCACTTACAGAATACATGGACATCACGAAGATTACACAAAACCTTTAGAAGTAAAGTGGCTATGTCCACAACACCACAAGGATGCTCATAAAAATGTCACTGGTTGCTAAAAGTTACACCTCGGAAGCTGGACACTGGTATACGAAAGATGGCGTTCCTGCCTATACCGTTATCGGCAAAAACGGGAAGGAAAGAAATACCAACCTGCGGGACGCACGCGAACATAATCTAGTTCCCTCCGTTACCACGATCATTAACGTAGCCGCTAAACACGGACTTACCGCGTGGCTGCAAAAACAAGCCATCCTAGCCGCCCTAACCCTACCCCGCTTACCAGACGAATCTGAAGATTTGTGGCTAGACAGGGTTCTGCAGGATAGCAAGCAACAGGGAAGAGATGCTGCGGATGCCGGTACAGACATCCACGCTGCGATTCAAGCGTCTTTTGAGGGGCATGATATAGGTAGGCATCAGGAACACGTAAAAGCAGTGCGGGAAGCCCTTATTACGCATTATGGTCAGGTTACGTGGAATGCAGAAAGATCATTTGCCCATGAACTGGGTTTTGGCGGGAAAACAGACCTTTTCACAACGGAAATACCAGCCGTAGTGGACATAAAAACCAAAGATTTTACGGATCCCGATAAGGTAGAAGCCTACGACGAACACATGATGCAGCTTGCCGCTTATCGTGTAGGATTAGGGATACACAAGGCTTTATGCTCTAACTTGTTTGTGTCCCGCACCGTTCCCGGACTCGTCGTCTTCAAACACTGGACGGAATCGGAAATGGCGCGTGGCTGGACAATGTTCGCCAATCTTTTGGAGTTCTGGCAAGCCAAAAACAAATATAGGTGATCTATGCTTACTTGGGCGCATATCAGACACGATGGAGACTTGGTGATCGACTGGGAGGAAGTACATATTAATTCTAATATGTATGACAGAGGCCACCGCAACCACGAGGCAGAATTAGGCAAACTTATCGCCGTGATTCAGAGAATGTGCTTTGAGCGCGGCTTTGAGGAAGGCGTTAAAGCTAACGGATTACGACAACTACTCTATGAAACGGGCGGAAATGGCTGAAATCATGGTTCAACCGGAAAAATTTGAGGAACTGGTAAAACAGGTCTATTTCTATTGCGAAAGTAAAAATCCAAAAGGTCTTTACCCCACTGAGGATATAGACCTTCTGGAATTTGCTGCAAGACTTATTGCGGTATGGGAAGAGAGGAATCGCTAGTCAATACCGGCGATCATGGTTCTCTTTCTTGGGAAAGAACCCCTGCCATAATAGGCAGAAGAGGCTTCAGCAATTTCTGCTGGCGTAGGAGCCTCTCCCTTTGGGAGATTTGCAAGCCTCTTCATGCTCTCAATGTTTCTGGGAACCAATTCCCTCGCTATTGGAATCCCTGCGGCAAGAGCAGAACCAATTCCAGCAACAACAGGATGCGGAACCATTGCACCAACACCACCAAGAGCAGTTAATCCGCTTAAAGCAGATCCAAGATAGTCACCCCTCTTGGCATCTTCAATCGCTTTATATGTTTCATATCCAGCAGTAGCGCCACCTAACGCTCCAAGACCAGAACCCAAAATTTTTGATCCAAAAATTCTTTGGGCAGCAGGAATTTGGGATATTTTTTGAGCGCGTTCTAAAGATTCTTTACTACGCAAAAGTTTTTGTTCTGCCTCAAATTGAGCCTTTTGCCGCAATTCAAATTCCAAACGCTTTTGAGCAGCCTCTGCCTCGCTTACAGGTGCCAATACACCGCCCGGAGTAGATTGCCATGCTTGAGTTGTCAAAGGATTTACAGGCTTAGGAACATTGGTAGACGCTTGAGCAGCTTTCATTTCTTTTAATCTCTCAGCCTCAGCAGCAGTCCTTGCGTAATAGCCTGTTTGCCTAGCCCTTCCTGTTTCTCCGCCTTCTACAGTTCCTTGAATTTGCCGTTCGTATCCTTGAGGCAATGTTTGCATTGATTTTAGTTTAATATTTTCTTCCATTGCCAAACGAGACAATTCACGAGCCTCTTCAATCCTGCCTTCCATTAAAGCAACATCTATGGCGCGTTTGATGTTGTCCATATATCCGGCACGAGATGCAGCACCGGCAGCAGCGCCAATAACCCCTCCAGCAATAGGCGCATCATAAGGAACATTTACCAAACCATTAGCCGAAGATTTGGCCGATATTGATGGCGGCAAAAAATCCGGTTCAACAGATTCTGATTGATCAAAATCAGACAAAGATGGCCCTAAATTAACTGATTCATTTTTAGAACCAGTAGGTGCCAAAAAATCATGTTCCATGAAAACTCCTATTTTGAATAAGCTTCTCTGATCCGATCCAGCTTCTGATCATATTGTTTTTGCAATTCCAGAAAAGTATTCGACTGCTTAAAATCATCAATATTTGACCGCTTATTGTTTTCTTTGAATTCTTGATACTTTTTCCAAATTTCTTGTCTATTTCTTGCTTGAGCATCAATCAAGGCAGATTTGTATTGAATGATCTTTGGATCGTCTGAAACATTTAACCCGGCCTGACCAAACAAAGTTCTTTCATAATTAGAAACAGCGCCTTTTTGGGCAGAAGCTACAGCCAATTGCCATTTCAAAGCAATTTGATGAACAATAGATACGGCATTAATTTCTTGTTGAGTAAATTTACCGCTTCTAAGCAGCGATTGTTCAAGATCATTAATTCCAACACTCTTATCCCCAATCCTGAATCCTGCTTGAGCAGCATAAGCAAGAGCAGAACCGGGTTTACTTAGCAAACCAAATCCAGAAGGATTTTCACCAACAACCTTGTGAACAGTTTTTGCATCTCGAATCTCATCTCTTGATCTTTCCGCATCATCAGACCAAACGGATTCAAGTTCTGACTGTCTTTTTACAACAGCTTTCATCCTTTCAGTATCTTCTGCGGACTGAAGTTCACGTTCTCTTTTTGTTTGAGGCTGTTCAGCAGGCTTGGCTTTGCCAAGTTCCCGATTAAGAGAATCTATATTGTTTTGTGCAGTTCGGCGAACTTCAGGATCAGGAGAATTAAGCTTTTCCTGTTCAGCAGCCATTTCTCTTTGAAGGATTTTTACCCTTCCTTCATCCCTCCTTTTTTGTTCTTCAAAAGATACCTTTGGGAATCCAGCAGGAGTGCTAGTGGGGGCAGGTTTAGCGGCTGGAGCAGATATCGCAGGAGCAACCGTAGGCGAGGAAGCAGGAGACGGCTGAACAGTAGTCGCAGAAAATGTTCCAACAGGTTTAACCAAAATTTCAGGGCTAAGCGAACCCTTGTAAATATCGCCTTGTTGACGACTGATAACACCCTCATCAACAAGTTTATCAATTTCAGTAAATGCTCTTGTGCGATCAATAGGACTACCAAATACCGCGTTATTAGCAATGAATTGTTGAATCATTGGGCGCAATGAGGGAGGGAATTGACTAATATTCCACTGTTGAATCTTCATCTGATCTGGAATTTTTGCATTTTCCAGAGCAAATTTTGCCATAGTGTCTACAGCGCCTTTTTCATCGCCCTGCATCCATTGCAAAATGACTGCTTTTTTTACATCTGTAGGCATTTCACGAACCACACTTGGAGAAACGCCAGCAGATTGAGCAATAGAATCAATGTTTCCTTTTGCGCCAGCCTGATCACCAAATAATGCTTGACCAACAACATCTGACCGTTTTGCAGCCAATTGAGCCTGAGCCAATTGCATACGCATCTGTGCCGTCTCAATAGCGCGTTTACGCTCTTCTTCTTGTGACGCCTGAAGGTTTCCAGCAAATCCAGCAGCACCACCGGCAAATGAAGGCGTATTAGGATTACCAAATCCACGCGCCATAGCAGCCCAAAAAGCAGAAGGATTAGGCTTGCTACGTTCCTCTATTTGCTTCATCAATTCAGTTTGAACTTGATAAAGCTTATCCCTCTCTGCTTGAAAATCATCAAGCACAAAAGGTTTTTTAATTTCAGTTTTAGTGTCGGCAGATTGTTGATCACCAACAGTGGGAAGAGCGCCATCAGCCATGATTTATTCCTTTAATCTTGCGGATTATTAACATCAAAACTTGGCTGGAATTGATCTTCATATCCAGCAGGATAAGGAACAGAATTATCGCCAGATCCTTGTCCTGTATATGTAGGAGCAGTTGATCCTGTGCCATCTTCAGGAGTTCCGAATGATGCTTGCGGCAGAGATGTTGTTGTGGAAGTGTTATTACTTGGGTTTTTAAAATAATTTACCAACCACGATCCTAGTGTTCCGGTAGCACCCGGAATGATGCTTGCGGCAGGATAATTGGCAGCAGTTCCCAATGTTCCAATCAATGAACCAATTTGGCTAAGAGGAGACAACTGCATCTGACCAACACCAGCAGGTTGCGTAGTCGTCTGACTAACAGTGGTCGGAACAGTAAAGCCCTTCATAACACTAGCGGCAGCTTGAGCAGCAGTCATCGGGTAATTAAGCCTAGCCTGTTCTGTGGCCTGTTGTTGAGCGCCAAGAGTAGAAAGCGCATTAAGACCGCCAACACCTTGCGTATATGCCTGACCCGATAACGCACCAAGCGTTTGTGCCGCCTGATTCTGTATTTGTTGTTCTTGCAATGCGGCTGTCAGGGCATCTTTATAACCAGCCTGCAAAGCACCCGTTTGTCTACCCAGAATATCGCTGGAAACATCACGAGCCACATTACCGTATATTTGCATACCACGGCGTGAACCAAACTGACCAGAACCAGCAGCCCCCGCAGTAGCGGCAGGAGCCAGAAGTTCATTAAATTGCCGCTGACCCAGACGACCAATCTCGCTGACAACCCCTGACGTATAGGGATTCATGAACTGGCTAATATCCGGCGCACCAGCAGCACCTGTAGCGATATTAGTCGCAGAGGTAAGGGCAGGCTGACCCGCTGTAATGGCGGTAGGAGCCGCAGTATAAGCCTGAGTCTGTAGAGGGCTTGCCCCCGCAACGCTACCAGAGGTAATGGCATTCTGAGCAGTCGTAGCCAGATTGCTCAGCATGTTGTTGTAAAAGTCAGGCGCAGTCGTAGAAGTCTGCTGCGTCGTTGTAGCCAGCGGATTTAGTGTGGGATCGGTCAATCCAGCCATGATTATTTCCTTTTCGCCATTTTCAAGTATTCCAGAGGACTCTTAGCCTTTGGGGGTATTTTATCAACAGGGGCAGACCGCTTGTGCGCCCTAATAGCTTCACGCATCTTGTCCAATGCTTCAGCACCAGCCTTAGAAGAACCATCCCCCAAAGCAGCTACCGTATCCGCGTCAAAAACATACTCACCGTCTGCAAGCATTGTCGGAATGTCATCAGATTGACCTGTCCCCGGCCCCTCTACCGCAAAGCCACGCTTGGCATGACGCATATACAGCCTGTTTTCTGGCCCCGGCACCAAATCCCCACCCCGTTCCTGCAAAACCTTCATCAGTTGAGGATGGATAGAACCACCATGAGCAAAACGCTGAGTCAAGATATTTGCCAGTTTGGGATCAAGTCCAGCCCATAATGAGGAAACCTGTGAGGGCTGACCCGTAGATAGCAAAGTAGGCTGCAAATACGCGGGAATAGGGTTTACATACTGAGATACGTCTGTGGCTTTTTGAGACGATCCAGACGAGCCAGAAGGCGTTCCAGATGTGCCTCCAGCATTCGCAGGGGCAGTAGGTAGCCCAGACACAGGCACAGTTGTTGTTACAGGCGCAGGGGTCGGAGCAGACGAAGTTTGGGTATAACCTGAAGGCAAGTCGTATCCACTTACCCACTCTCCGGAAGTATTCTGTTGAACAGGATAACCCCCAATAACAGGCGGAATCTCGCCAGTATCGCTGACAGACGAACCAGTATAGTCCGTCTTATATGGTAACGTGGTTGTTGCGGGTTGCTGATCCTTGACTACAATTTCAGGCATTACTTGCTGTGCAGAAGGCAATGCGCCAGTAACCTGATCTGAAGGCAAAGCCGTATTTTGATAAATTGGTAGTTCTGTGCCACTTACAGCGTCAGCCTGTTTATAAGGTGTAACCTCCACAGAACTCGTATCTATAGTTTGCGTAGGCTCTCCGGTAGCCGGATCAACCTGAACCCCTTGTCCATTCGTCCAAACCCCGCTGGAATCCCTGTAAATAGGGTTCCCATTATTGTCAAAACCCTGCACAGGAGCATTTCCAAGATCGGAAGCGGCCTGAAGTCCAGAAGTCTGCTGATCCGCGTTATAAGCGTTATACGCAGAGGAAATCAAATCTTTAGCAACGCCAGTTCCTGCTGCAATCACAGCGCCAGTCAAAACCTGATCCAGCGGCGCACCATTAGACACAGAACTGATAACAGAATTAATGGCAGTCTGAGGAATCGAAATTCCATAATCTTTGGCAACATAACCCAACCCAGACGCGGCAGCAGATGCCAAAGCAGTCTGCAAAGGATCATTACCATTAATCGCCGCAGTAAAAACACCCTTTGCAGCACCAGAGGCTATAGAAGCCGCCAAAGCACTATCTGTAGCTGACAATACATTATTAGCAACTGTAGACCCTACAGCCGTTCCAGCCGCGCCTGTAACAATAGATGTAAGGACTTTTGATGGGTCTATGTCACCAGTGGTAAGAAACTGAGTTGCGGCATTGATAGCAGCATTTTGCGCCATCGTAGAAATAGAAGGCAAATTACTAATAAACTGATTTACAATAGATTGCCCACCAATACTGCTTCCCAAGCCTGTAGTAGAGGCTTGTAATCCAGCAAGTTCAGATGCAACATTAGGAATTGTGGAGGCAACGGGAGATGCTGAAAGAGCGCCACCAAATCCGGTAGCAGCGCCAGCACTAGCTAAAGCCATCAAAGCAGCAACACCACCACCAGTATCTAAAAAATCTGTAATAAAATCGCCACCACTTGTCCTAGATTGAGCGCCGTACGACAAAGCGGCATTTTTTACTAATTCAGGATTGTTACCAACGTAATATGCGCCAGTATTTGGGTCAAGTTTAGCCCCGTAATACCACTGGCTAGGTGATTGTTGAGTTCCATAAATTTTTCCGGTAGATGGGTCTTGCCAATATCCCTCAAGAAATCCACCAGAAATTCTGTTACCGTTTTTATCGTAAACAGCAAACAGTTCATTAAAGCCCCTGTTTTTTAAAGACAGTTCAATTTCATTAAGATTAGAAATTCTAGGATCAGGAATCATTTTGTAACCAGATTCCGCATCACCAACTGTAATCATGGCGTCTGCGCGTCGAAAAATCGGCGCTTCGTTACCATAACCACCTTCCCAATAACCTTCTACAAAATTTGGGTTATCTTCTGTTCCAATATTATACAAAGCCATATTTATTCCAGAATAAATTTTTATTTTGTATCAAACTTTTTGATTAACTGCATTCCTGATGGCGTCTACCCAATCACGCCAATCATTAAACAAATTAGGCGATGGTAATGCTTCGTTCTGAAATATATCTATAGCCATCAAACCTAATGCCCAATCTTTCCACTGATCTTCAGAAATACCAATAGTTAACTGTTGTGCAGAATAAGCCTCTACCATCAAAGCCGACCAAGACTCAAAAGAATGGTATCTCTGATCATAAATAAGTGGTAGAGCCATTAGTAAGGTCGCGTATCGCCAAAGTCAGCATTCAACAAGAGCGTGCCAAGCTGATAATCCCCGCCCTGCACATCACTTATAAATTTCAACCGCAATTCCCGCCGCTGTTCTCGCAGGTCAATTTTCTTGGTATCAGGATCAAAAAGATATGGCCCTGTAGTCTTATCCTCAGCCTGAGCAAAAGGACGACCAGTTACATACATTTTCATTTCGCCAGACTGAATAAAGTCAGGTTCTACCCGTTCCAGATGTAACCATTTATTATCCCCAACAGGAGAAAATTGAGAAGGCCCACCAGAAACCCATCCAAGATCATTCGTTTCAAACGAAGACCTAACGGCAAGTTCGTTTTGCCCTTCTATACGATCAGTTCCTACCTCATGCTGCCATAGACTTATTTGATTAGGAACAGACTGAAATTGAGCAGAAACAGTCGCGGTTGCAACACAATTTGCAGATAATGTGATGTCATATTCGCCAGCAGCACCGGGCGCTATAGACAAAACAGTAGACCCATCCGGCACCCCGTTAGCAACAACAATCATGCCAACATAAAAAGCATTACTGATGTCTGTAACAATAACATCACTACCATTGGTAATATCAATATCTTGCGTGATAACTGTTTCTTGGACACTCAAATCTTCACCAGCCCAAATAGGGTAATGAAAGACCTGTGAGTAATATCCTGCAGTCCTGTAAGAACCTATTGCCTGTCCAGCGTCATACCATATCTTTTCGCGGATATTGTAGATAATCGCGTCATTACATTCGGTAGAATCGCCGCGAGGATAAAACCACCAAATCTCACCGAAGCGGGTAACTTTGGAAGCCCATACTTTCTGACGTTGTGCGTAATTCAAATTGTCAAAAAAGTAGTTCTGGTTCATGTTATTTGGCAGGTCAATAATCGTGCCGTTATATGCGAAGAACCGATCACTTCCAACCCAGAAGTAAATTCCGTCATATTCAATGACAGACTGGCTGGAAAGAATAGAAGAACTACCAATAATGTCGTATCGCCAGAAAAGCTGTTGCGTTCCAGACCCTGTGCTGATAGTTGTCGGGTTATAGCTAACACGAATCAACGAGTCTAACGCCCAGAACAAGCCAGAAGGCGCATTAGAACCACCACGCACAGACAATCCCTTAACAATCTTTTGGCTGGCAACATTCACCTCGTTGGAATCAGGAGAATTCCAGTCAAATACGTTACCAGCAGAACAATTCTTGATAAGCCCGTTATTCCCGTAAACAAAAACATACGGATGCAAAGCCACAACCCCGCCAGATACGTCAATATAATTATTGGTAGGACTGGATCCTTGCGTATCCTGAAGCGGAGACATCGTGTTTCCGGCAGGATCACCCGACAAAACAGTTGTATCTATTGTATTGTCAATTGCCGCAAGGTTTTGCCCCGGATGGGCAAGCAACAGATTATCGTTCCCCCCCGTAGCATCAAAGAATCCATCAAACTGCCAAAGATTTTTGTCAGAAGCCGTAAAATGGCTTGTAAACGTGTAATCAGTTACCCCTGAACCAATACCATTATTGTTGCATTCAAACCGCTGTAAACCGTCGCTATACCCGTTAAATACACGATTTACGCCGTTTTCTGAGTCAAGATAAATACCCCGCGAATATCCGGTAATCTGGTTGGTCATCTGACGATAACCTCCCACTTTACGCGGACGACCACGCTGGAATCTTACCCATTCACCATCGTTATAGAACTGCTTATCCAGTACAGTTCCGTCACGCTGTATGCCTGACTTGGTGTCAAGAGCAAAGACTTTTTTGGTCATGTAAACGTCCCACCAGAAATTCCGCTAGGGATAACAGCACCAGAAGATGTCAGGGAAAATTGGTTTGTGCCAAGAACGGTAATGTCAAAACTGCCAGAAACAGCCCTGTAAATACCAGTATTTGTCTCAGATGCAAAATACAGAGACGGAGAACCAGCAGAACCATTAGGAAGGCTATAAGACGCAGAACCAGCCGTTACGTTATTTGCGTTCAAAATGTTCTGAGAATCACAAATAAGCGTTGCTTGTTGTCCCGGCGTCAAACTTGCCGTAGAACCGCCAGTATTTGTAGTAATCGTTACCGTATAAGCTGTCGCACCATTGGTCGTAGCATTCTCAATGTAGTAAACCTGAATAGTCGGAGGAACAATAATCGTCACATTTCCTGTCAAATTGCCGCTGCTAACGTATTTTTGAATGACGTTAGAAGCCTCGGAAGACGTAAGAGTATATGTCCCAGAACTAACAGTCTTAACCAACAAGCTAAAGTTAAACTGCGTGTTTCTGCCAAGACCAACAGAGTAAAAAGAATTACCAGAACAAGCAATAAAACAAGAGTCACTAGGCTGCAAACCAACAGTGGCAGAACCGTTAAAAGTATCAGAACCACTACAGGCTACAGTTAAAAGACCTGTTCCTTCATTGCGAATCTGCGTGAACCAGTTATTACCAAGCGTAGAGGCAAGATCAAGAGTTAGGGTTCCTGAACCACCAGTCCACACAAGAAGTCCACCACGATCAGTAGAAGTTAATGTTACGTTACTAGATGTGGTGGTAACGGGCGAAGATTGATTAAGCGTAGTGTTTTGCGCGACCAATCCATATCCGGCAAGCGTCGCAGCATCAACGCTGGCAGTTCCAGCCCCAAAAGCAATACGCCCCCAAGTCCCCTGCTCATCACCATTGTCAGTAATGTAAATATACTCAGAATTGGCAGTAGCACTTGTTCCAATGGTAATGATGGTATTCGTTCCATCATAATCTTTAACCGTGAAAGAATAGCTACCAACATTACGAATAAGAGCATCCTGTCCTACAGAAGCCTGATTAGCAGGCGGCATCCACAATTCCAAACCTGCAGAACTAGCAGAAACCTCCATAATCCTTGCTGCGTAAGTCTCAGTACCATTTCCATCAAAAGGCCAGAAAAGCTGAGTATCCTCAGTAAGAGTAATAGACCCAAAAGAAACATCCGTCGGCTGTATTACGTTTCCCGTAAACGGTGAGTTATAAGACATATTTACTCCTAACTATCCATTGCAACCGCTTGACGATCTCCAGTGCGGAGAATATCTTCTTGCTTGAGCGTGTTGATAATCAAATCGTATTGTTGCTGCCACATAGGTATACGTTCATCATTTTTCAGATAAGGCATTGCCTGCAAAAGTGATCCGTAAAGCAATGCTTGCGGCGCATAAATCGTAAACCAATTTGTCTGATTCGTTGAATCCAGCGGTTGAACACGCTCGTAATACAAAATCTCGAACGAATAATCTTGATCCGGCGTAGGCGCTACAAGCCAGTGGGTATAGTCGTAATCTGCGTAATATTTTGGAATATCCTGATCAGTAGAATTAGGCGCATATTCCCGAAGATATTCGTATTTACGTAGGAAAATAGGTTGCCTTTCGCCATCTACAGTGACATTCATGGATACCGTTTTGTGCCATCGCACAGGCTTATCCAGCACCGGATTACCAGTGGTCATCGTGCTTTCTGCGACTGTCAAATTACCCAGAAACTTGATCTGGCTGGCAATAACCTGTTCTGCCAACATGATAAAATTAGGAATCTGAGCAATAGTCTGCTCGTCAGTTCTTTCAAGATATTGCTGGATATTCAATACCAGAGAATCGTAAGTCATTACGGAAGCGGTTGTCATTTAAGTCACCATTTGTTCGGCAAGTTTTTCAACGGCAGCAACACGGTTAAGCCACCCTTTCAAAAACTTCTCCTGATCCGGCCTTGAAGCAACAATCGCTTTGTAAAAAGCCTCTTTGTAAGCAGACATCTTTTTAATGGTTACTTTAGGCTCGTCTTTAATCGCGGTCAAAGCCGCCAGCGTA
>Ga0181352_1000483_pt1 | contig 17127 bp, 27 predicted proteins | sample Fa13VDMLBSN_FD_130103 | JGI IMG/M metagenome (GOLD analysis project Ga0181352, IMG submission 130103) | Freshwater viral communities from Lake Michigan, USA - Fa13.VD.MLB.S.N | ecosystem: Environmental > Aquatic > Freshwater > Lake | place: USA: Michigan | collected 2013-09-23 | reverse complement strand
GTAGCGGCCGTTCGTGCCCGTCACCGGGTAGAGCGGCTCGCCGACGATCTGCTCGGCAATCGGCCTCGCCAGGGCCTCCAGCCGGTGCCCCATGTTGAACCGCCGCTGGGTCGCGGCGTCGACCTCGGGCGTGATGCCGGTCGCCGTTTCCGCGAGCAGCTGCCGGCGGGTCTTGTGCGGCGAAACACCCAGCATGGCCGGGGCGTCGGACGCGTTGAAGTGTTTGGCCCTGTGGGCCAGCCACTCGGGCGAGCCCTGGACGAGGGAGACGGTCTTCATTGCGCACCCCCTTCCTCGCCGACCGGCGGCTCCCACGCGTCGCCACGGTCGACCAACACGGCCTCGATGACCTCGCCGTCCGGCGCGACCTTTGCCCCGAGGAGCATGATCGTGTCGGCCTGGTCGTCTGTGATGGACCACCGGATCTGCGCCAGAGCCAGGATGTCGGCGGCCGACTTCTTTCCGCTCTCGACGGTCTTGCGCCACACCGGCAACTGCCGCTGCCACTCGTCATCGGCGAGGGCCGGAAGCTGCTGCACCGCGCGGGGCTCGGGCGTGTAGGTCACGGCGGGGCGTTCGACGATTCCCTCCGCCTCGTCGGGCTCCATGATGCCCGCGAAGCCGAACGCGTAGCGGATGCCCTGGATCGCGGCCTTGTGCCGCAGCATGCGGTGCGGCATCTTCCACGGGTCCGTGTTCCTGTAGCACTCCGCCAGGTACTCCGTCACGACGACGGCGTGTGTCCGGTCCTTCCTGTGGACGCGGGCCGTGGCCGACAGCAACTTCCCGGCGTCGTCGTGCTGGAAGTCGACCTCGAGCCCGTCAAACTCCGGGTGAGCGTTCGCCATCCGCATCCACCCGTCGACGCCCACGATCGGCTGGATTCCGCCGCCCTTCTTCGGGAAGGCGTATATCTCCCGCGTGACGGGATTCAGGCCGTACTCGTTCGCCACGAGCAGGAAAGCGGCGAACTCTTCTCGCGTCGCACCAGCGCACCCGCACGTTGCGCGGACGGTCGCCTCGAATGCGGCGGCCTCCATCCCGAACCGGCTCGCCATGGCCAGCAACACGGACCGCTTTGCCGGCTCCCGTGTCGCAATCGTCGTTTCGGCACTCGCCATCACCGACCTCCCTGGTTGAAAAAGTGAATCGACCACCACACCGCCACAACGGCCGTGATCGACGTCACGGACACACCAAACGCGAACCCGACACACACAGCCGCCGCCGTGTTCATGGGCACCCCCACGCGATCACCTGTCGCTCATCGATCACGACCTCGTACCGCCCGTCGATGGTCTCGACCACGAGCTGCCGGCCTGGGAGCGTGTTGAGGACACGCGCCGGCTCCGCGTCGAAGCCGAGGTAGTCGTCTGTGAACCGCACGACGTCGCCGCGGCCGAACCCAGCGTGCTCTGCCATCGCATCGGCGGCCGCTGAGGCTTCAGCGTCGCCCGGCTGGCGGTCGTGATAGGCAGCCGCAACCGTGCTCACTCGACCGGCTGCCGGTCCCCGTCCCGCACCATCGCTTCGTAGAGCTCCTCGCGGAGAATCTCCGTTTCCGAGTCCGCCTCGAAGCCCAGCCACACCTTGCCGCCGCGGACTTCCACAAGCGTTACACGAATAGGCCCGGAATCCGGCGGAATCACCACAATCCGCTCGCCCACAGTTCGACGCAGTTTCAGCATCCCGGGCGCCCTCCGTGGCGGCCGGGGCGAAGTGCATCCGCAGCAGTCGACGGATCCTCCGTCGTCGCATCCGTGCGAACATCCTGCGGACGCGACGCTGTGCTGGCGTCCACCGGGCGAACTCCTGCGCCATCCGTTCGTCGATGAGCCGATCGTCGAGCGGCTCGACCGTGAATCCCGTGCTGAATCCCGCGATGCGATTTCGCATGGCGTGCTCCCGTGAAACGGGATGCCACGCTGCTGGCCTTGCGTGCGGTCATGCTGGCATCCCTTGCCTGGAGAATCCGTTTACGCGACCGCTGGTGCGTCGCGGCAATGCTCACTGCGAGCGTTACGGGGAGGGGTTGTACGGTTAGGCGTACACGCCGTCAAGAGTGTTTTACGGGGGTGCGTAAAACCGCTAGAATCCGCGGTGATTCAGGGATCAAGCACGCCTCTGGGAATGATGCCAGCATGGCCATTGCTTCTTGCGAGACAACGGATCGTGACCTGGTGGACGTCGATCCGTCCGTCGCGATTGCCATCGACGAAGAGCTGGCCGCGCTGATTCCGCCGCTGGCAGCTGACGAACTGCGGGAACTCGAAGCCAGCCTCCTTGAGCAAGGCGGGGCGCGTGACCCGCTGATCGTGTGGGATCGCGGAGACGGTTCGCATCCTGTGCTACTCGACGGCCACAACCGACTCGCCATCTGCCGGCGGCTCAGGCTGCCGTTCACCGCGAAGGGTCTGCGGTTTGCAGACCGTGACCAGGCGGCGAAGTGGATGGAGCGGAACCAACTCGGGCGGAGGAACTTGAGCCGCTCCGATTTCACGCTGCTCCTCGGCCGGCTCTATAACCGAACGAAAGACCCGAACGGCGGACACGGCCGTAAGTCGCACGCCTACGCCGGCAGAAAGCATCGCCGCACAGCCGATCAGTTGGCGGAAGATTACGGCGTTGATGAGGCCACCGTCCGGAGGGCCGGCAAGTTCCAGGAGGCAGCGCAGAGGCTCGGGATCGAACGAGAAATATCGACCGGGCTGCTGAAGGTCGAGGCGGCTCGGTTGATAGCCGTGGCAACAGCGCTACCGCCCGGGACGCCGCGAAAAGCCATCATCGAAGCACTGACCAAAAAGGACGGTCGGGCACACGGAAACAGGGCAAAGCCCAATCGTGGCCGTCCACACAAACCAGACCGGGAGCCCCAGAGCTGGCTACTGCCGGCCGATCCCGCCGACTGCCTGAAGGCGATCCGCTTCTACGCGAAGTCGTTCGTGGTTCAGAGTCCAGAATCGAAAGAGGCTTTGCGCGAACTCCTGCTGCGACTGCTACACGAATCCGGGTATCCTCGTCCTTTCATGGGAGCATCGCATGACACCTGACTACCGCAAGTTGCGTGCTGCGCCGCGCCGATCTGGTAGCGAAGTGCTGGACCGTATCATCTTTGCGGTGGACAACGCGCTTCCATACCTATGCCTGCTATTTGGATACTTCTGGGGTTTTTACTGGGGGGCGACGTTTCAGAAAAGCCAGCATTTCATCGTCGATGGCGAAAATGTAACTGGCCGCATCGAAGCCACCGGCGCTGCTATGTCTTCGGATCACGCGATCATGCTCGAGGATCTCAACCCACTTGTTCCACGAGGGCAGTTGGACGCGGTTTCCTTTGGCAACGAACTCCATCAAGACGCACTTGCACTCGAACGGAAGCCCGTCGACGTACGCGGCCCTCGCCCGCTCGGCAGCGCGACGCCGAGTTACCACTCGACATGCCCAGGCAAGCCCGCCGGCGACGGCGACCGGGGAAACGCCCTTGAGAAGCCACTCGGTAATCACTGACCACATCGCGTTACTGCCGCTTTTCGGCCTGCGGCTGATTCTGCGAAGCCTTTATCATCGTCTGGGTAACGGCGGGCCGCGTCTCTGGGGCCTTGGGGATTGCCGCGTTTTGCGGAGTGGATTGGTTTGAATTATTGCCTGGAGTTGTCATGGATACCTCGGAAAATAAGAAACGCGTGCTCGATCTCGCGTGGCGAAACTATGAGGGACAAGTTGCCTCGCGGCGACGCGTGGCCGACCGGGTGGCAATCGTTCTCGGCGCCGCAATTGCGGCCGTCGGCCTGATGTTTAAGGACGTGGACGTCTCCGCAGCGGCAACACTCGCAAGGGCAGCGGCGTTGGCGGTGCTGCTCGTTTCACTCAATGCGGCGTTTCTCTGCGCGTACTTCGCATGGGCTCCAGGCGGCGTCGGAATCCCGAGCGGAACCGATCGCGATAGCCTCTGGCACTTCCTGGTCCAAGTGGACGACGACGGATCCGCGGCCACTGTGCTGGGCGATATCTGCAAGGCAACAAACGAAGAGCAAATCGAAACTGCAAGGCTTTCGTGGTGGCTGCGGGCGTGCATGGCCTGCGGTGGCGTTGCAGTGATTGCCAGCATGGCGTTCAAGTTGCTCGGGGGGGCGCCGACTGGCTGACGGTCTTGACTGCGTCGCCACTCAGCTGTCACGCCGACCGCTTGCGGGCCGTTCGCTTCGATGCCGGCTCTTCGCGGGTCAGGCGGTCGAGCGTGATGCCAAGGGCGTCAGCGATCGCGCGGGCAGTGGACACCCGAGGGTCGCTCAGTTCGTAGATCGTTGCCCGACGAATTCCTGCTCGCTCGGCAAGTTCGTCCAGGGGAATCCCGCGACGCTTTGCCATCGCCTGCACACGTAGGAAAATCGCAGACGGCTCCCGAGTCCGCGGCCTCCCGCCAGTGTGTCTTTCGCTCGCCGTCGCCATTTTCCTGGCCTCCGGTGCCAATTCTTTGCACCGGCCCCCAATCGAACGTACCGTCGACTGTGAGCCGAATACACCCGGAAGGGCTCGAACCTTCAACCTTCGGTTCCGTAGACCGATGCCCTACCAATGACGGAATGAACCGCCCGTAAGGATTGTGAGGAACGCGACCAAGTTGAATGACCATTGGTGCCTCTGTACGGCACCACACCAGGCGACGGAGCGCCCTAGACATGGGATACAACCATGACGCTCCGCGACTACCTGCACGAATACACGCTGACGCACGACATCCGTGCCGGCAGCATCCGCCAGTACAAGATCGTCGTCGATCTCTTCGAGCGATGGGCCGGTCGACCGGTCGGCATGGAGGAACTCGACGAGCGGCTCGTCTCCGAGTGGCTTCAGGCGTACTCGCAGACGGTGCGGCCGCATACCGTCCGCGGGAAAAAGGGGATGCTGCTGGCGCTGTGGCGGGCGGCGGCCGATGACGGTCTCGCGAACGAGCCGCGGGCGAGGAGGGTTCGCCGGGTTCGTCTGCCCGAGAACGTCGTCACCGCCTGGACGAAGGCCGAGGTGGAGCGGCTGCTCGATGCCGCTGCCACGCTCCCGCGGTGGCACCGCTGCGGACTACGGCGGGCGGCGTGGTGGGATCTCGCCATTCGGGTGGCGTGGGATTCTGGCGTCCGCTGGGGCGACCTCGTGACACTCCGGGTTGCGTCCATCGGCCCGGACGGATCATGCACGATCAGCCAGTCGAAGACCGGGAAGGTGTCGTCGTTCCGGTTGTCGGGCACCACGATGGAGGCGTTGCGGTCCACACTGGAGGCGTGCCCGAGGTCGCTCGTGTGCCCGTGGCCGGCGAGCGGCGAGACGTTCCGCGATCAGGTGGAGCGGCTTGTCCACCGGGCCGGTATCCGGCCCGGGACGTGGAAGTGGATCCGCAGGGGCAGCGGCACCGACGTCGAGCTCCAGGCCCGCGGGGCCGGGCACCGGCACCTCGGGAACACGCCAGCGGTGTTTCGGCAGTCCTACGAGGACCAGTCGCAGACCGGAAACGGACTGCCAGGGCCACGGGAGTTGGGTCCGCGTCCTCCGGGTAACGGGAGAAGGGCGGCCGGTTGACGCGCGGGGTAGGATAGACCCACCGACAGGAGGTACTCCCCATGCGATCCGTTTTCGCCGCCGCAGTGGCAGTTTGCGTCGTTCTCGCGACGGGCCACGCGGCCGAGCCTTCCGCCGAGAAACGTGCCGCCGGCCTTGCGAAGATGGCCCACAGAATCGACGTCGAGGCGGCCCAGCGGGAACTGGTCGAGTCCCAAGGGTTGCTCCAGTATGCCCTCGCCCAGCGAAACACAGAGGCGGCCAAGAAGGCTCGCGACATGGTCGCCGATGCAAAGCGGCAGTTGGCCCGCGCGCGGGCACGAAGCGCATCGGACTACCTGGAGCGTGCCCGGCGGGTCGCCAACAGAGTTCACGGCGAACGCGCCGACCAAGACGAGGACAATCCCGTGCTGCGCGAAGATTTGACCCCTGGCGAGTTTGCCCTGGAGAAGATTCGGCATGGCGGGCCGCTCCTCATCGGGGGCGTCGTGCTCGAAAACAACAGCATCGGAGTGCCTGAAGTGACCGTGTACGCGTGCAACCTCAGCGACCGAACGGTAGAGGCGTACGACGTCGAAATCGAATGCTGGGACTCATTCGGCGAGCCCGTGATGCACGGCGACGACAACATCCTGCGGGCAACGAGCCAGAAGCCGATCCGCGAGTCGGAAATAGCCCCGGCGACCTGGATGCTGGCGGTGCAGGACACGACCACACGGGTCGCGGTCCGGATCACGCGGATCAAGCCCGAGTATGGAAACGTCTGGGACCAGACACGCGAGGAAGCCGAGCGCAGCCCAGGTGCGATCGTCGAGGCGAAGATCCGGCGATGACAGCGTGGACAACCGCAGCACGTCCATGTAGCCTCACCGAAACGGTCGCGACGGTCTGGCCAGACTATCGCTCACGGCTTGGGCCGGCTCGCGGCTACTCCCATGCCCCGGGCCGCCCAGCCGGCCGATCACATGGGAGGCGATGCGATGATCGACGAGCAGAAAAAGATTTTCGTCGTTTCGACAGCGTGGATGCAACGCAGGCTACGACACCTTATCTCCGCGGTCGGCAGCCTAAACGATCGAAAGATCGGGAGAACGCGGCGCGGCAACATGATGCTCGCTGGCATCGACGGAACCCCGATGGATGGAGTAGACGCGACTTTGGTCACCGTCACGATTCGGAGGCCAAACAAGTGGCCGCGAGCAATCGTTCCATCGCCTGAAGGCGTGAGAGCCATGCGATTCTGTCCGTACCAGCACCGCAACGTCGGCAAGGTGCTGAAGGAATTGTCCGTGGCTCATGCAAAGCGCGAGAGGGCGTAAACGCGATGCGACCACTATTCAGTCTTGAAAGTGCTTTGAAAACTGACTCAGAGCTATACAGCCGCATTGTTAGCGACGACTTAAATGTTGTGAATGCGCAGCAGCAAGATTCTATGCCGCGAGGAGTCAGTCTGTTCGGCATCTCCGAGCCACGCACGGTTCGCACGTTTCTAGAGTGGATTCTGCGCAAGCCACAGTCCTGGGAAGTCACCTATCAATTCGTTGTAAATCACAAAAACGACAAGCTGGAGACAAACTGCGTGGAAGACATCATGCGGCAGGAATGGATCGCTGTGAGCGAGCGACTGCCTGAAGACAATGGCACGTTCTATCTAGTTTGCGATATGAAAACCGCAAACTACCTTCCAGATCGCGGCATCTATGAAGATGGCAAGTGGCATGTCCAAGGAGACAAAGCATTTGTAGTCACCCACTGGATGCCGCTACCCGAGCCGCCGAAGGTGAAGTGATGCCGCGTGACGCGCAGCGCCCAGGCCTCTTCAATGGCGGACCGCTCGACGGGCAGGCGGCCCAATTTGTCGGCTGGGCCGTTGCGGTCCCAGTTGTGGAATGCGGCACTGTCGTGTCGCATGTGTACGAATGGCGAGAGTTCATCGGGATTCGCGATAACCGCCCAGGCTCAGACGGTTTGTATGCGTATCGCGGTCGCGAGTTCGATCCGTCACCCAACGACCCGCAGCCCCGCCGGTAGGTAGCACGTTTCGCGGATCGCCTCGACGAACGCCGGCGTCGGCGCCATCGCCTCGTTGACCGACAGAAGCCGGTCGCCGGGCACGAGCGCCAGCGGATCGGGCCGGGAGTAGGGCGACCGGTCGTACCACCGCCGCGTCCGCATCACGACGCCGTAGAAGCCGAGGTAGACGTTCGCCGCCCGGATGTACCATTCCCGGTCGATCGGGATTTCTGGAGTCCCCTGGAGCGTCTCCAGGGCCATCGTCTCGCACTCCCGCTCCATGGTCAGCACGAGCCCGACGGCCGCCCGCAGCTGCTCAGGCGTCATTTCCACCACCCCAGCCAGCCACGCGTCGAAAGCCTCCTGTGGGCAGCATTCCCCGGCCAGTTTCGCCGTCCATGATGCCGTCTCGTTCTGTGACTGCCGGAAGTGGCAGTACTCGTGGACGAACACCGACAGCCAGACATGCGTCGGACCACCCGTCGCCACGACGAACTCCGGGGCGTTCTCGTCAAAGTAGCCTCCGACCTTCGAGCCTCCGCAGTCGGCCTGCTCGGCGTCCACTAACCGTACCGTGACGCCGGCGTCCTCGAGCTCGCGGAGCACGGACTCCATCCAGGCACAGGTTTCGGGCGGGAGGTCGCAGACGGCTCGCATGGGTCACCTCGTGGCGGCGATATAGAGACCAATGTTGGCGAACGCGTAGCCGGCGTAGGCGATGGCAAGTCCGGGCTTTCCGGCCCACGCCAATTCCGCGGCGACGTAGGCGTAGATCAGCCCCGTGAAGGCAATCAGCGGACCGGACATGGAATCCTCCCGGTGTAAGCGGCCCACGCCCCGAGCACGCGGTGCCGCAGCTGCGAGAAGGTGCCGTCGTTGAGGATCACGTCGTCGCAGTCGTCCGGCCCGATCCGGAAGTCGCTGGAATGCGTGCCAATGGGAAGCCCGGGGCGGTCAACCCACCACACCTCCCCGCCGCGGTCGCGGATCGCCGCGATTTCGTTCGGGAATCGCGTCCCGCAGATGGCGAACGTGTCGGCACCGATCTGGTCGTGCAATCGGTCGATCCGGGCCATGGTCAGGGACACCCAGAGGTCCGGGTGGACGAGCTCACGGCCCCACTCGGTCCCAAGGGTGCGGAGCAGGTCGCGAGGAACGACCTCGATCTCACCGCAGGCGAAGCCGGCTTCCTTCTGGGCGCGGCTGCGGAGCACCTCTTCCGGCACTTCGAACATGGCCGAAAGACCGCGGTAGATCGGGTCGGCCCACTGGAGACAGTGGGCATCCGGCACCATCGACGCGGCCAGCGTCTTCCCGGAACCGATTCGGCCTGCAAATCCGATGATCTTCACGCGTGAGCCTCCGCCAGGTCGTCGATCCATTGCTTGAGCGAGTAGAAGTCGTGAAACACCGGCTTCCCCAGCGACCGAAACAGCGTCACTTCCGCGTCCGCGCCGCTCGATTCGTGCTGCACGTAGCCCGTGCCCTCGTCGGTCGCCGGCAACCGCAGGCACGCGTCGCACCGCGAGATGAGTTCGTTGTCGTACTCGACCCAGTCACGGTAGGGCCGCGGGTTGTGCAGGTGCTGAAAATGACTCCACAGCGGGGCGATCGGAACCGCTCCGACATCGAAGAGAGCGTCCCACATCCGTAGCTGAAAGCGGGTGTTGCACGCTTGGTCACCGCGTGTGTACGGCGACGCGATGTAGACCCATGGCCGCGGCGTGCTCACGACGACCTCACCTTCCCATTCGCGATTCGGAAATTGGAAACGTCGAACTGCCCGTCCGCCTGGACGCGCACGCTCGCGAAACCGTGGTTGTATTTGTTCAGCCTCGCGTATCCCGGCCGGAGGTCGGCCAGGCAGCCCGTCGACCAACAGAAGACCTCGCGGCCGAACATGTCGGGCTCGCAGTGGGCACTCGTGCGGTGGCCGTGCCCTTCGAGGACGGTGTGGTGAAGCCGGAGGAACGCTCCGCGGGCCTGGTTCACAGGCGCGCTGATGCCCTTGCCTTTCTCGTGGCCGTGGAGGATCGGCAGCTCGCCGGCCATGATCGGCCGCTGGTCCTCGACGAACTCGATCCCGTGGTCGTCCATGTCGAGCCACTGGTCGAGGCCCATCCGCGGCTCGTCGGAGATTTCGGGGGCGTGCTGCCAGAGCCAGTGGGAATAACGTTCCTCGTGGTTTCCGCTCTTGAACACGATCGGGATCTCGGGGAACTGGCCGCGGATCCAGGCCAGCATGTCGCGGACAGCCTGGACCTCCGCCTTGAAGTTCCGCTTCCGCGGGTCTTTGATGTAGCGGCTGATCGCGTAGAAGTCCGCGATGTCGCCGTTCAGCACGAGGGCGTCGATCCGGTCGCCCTGGAGTTGGTCGACCGCGGCTCGGAGCGCGACCTCGTCGTGGTAGGGGACATGGATGTCGGAGAGCACGCCCACGTTTCCCGTGACGCCCAGGTCGTGCGGCCCCCAGGCCTCGGCCTTCGACGGCGGCATGGCCGGTGCCTGGCCCGCCTTCCGCTTGGCCCGTGGCTTCACGCCAGGCATCCTTCCACGCGAAAACGCCCCGCAGATGCCGAACTGCCGGCGGATGCGGTTGTAGGCCGCGGCCAGCGTGATCGCCCCGTTCGCCTCGGCGTGGAGGCGGCGGCCCAGCGTCTTCGCCGGGGCGTCCGGGTGATCCTCGCACAGACGGCGGGCCATTTCGGTGATCGCGTCGCCGCCGACTTGTCCCTTTGGCATTCGTGCCTCCTTGCGTGTCTGGCAAATCAACTTTCAGGCTGTTTTATTTCTGCCAGCCATTTTCCAACCGGGCAGGATTCTCCAGCCCACGAGAGCTTGGACAGCCATTTCCGCTCGCGAGCAACAGGGCAGCCGCACTTCGAGCACGCCGAGCCGTCGTAGAACTCGCAGCCCTGGCAGATGGCGAACCGCCGCTCGCGCTCGGCGTCGCTGCACTGGGGCATCCCGGCGGCGATGTGTTTCGCGGCCGAGGTGGCGAAGTTGACGGCACGAGTGGCGATGCCCGGCCTCGCGCGAGGGTATGCCGGATGCGTCTCGTCGACCGTGATCTCGTCGCCGTCGTGGCTGACGATGCACTGTTGCACATCGTCGAGCGTGTATCCACGCTCGCGGCACCTGGACTCAAACTTGTGACGAGGTCCGGTAATCACGGGAACGGGTTCTCGCACAGTGAAATTCCGAGCGATTCAGCGCACGCCCCATATGTTCCAACCGACAGGCAGTTCTGCCTTGTAATCTGTGCGCAAGAAATGCTTTCCGTACCAGTGAAGCACGGGGCAGTCCAGATTTGCGTGTTGCCGTCACACTCCTCTTCAGCCCCAGGCTGCACGAACGGGTAGTTGTAGTCCGACCCACATTCGTCGCAGTCGTCCACGACACGCAATCGGAAGTACCACTGCGTCGCGTAGGCTGTCGTCCACTGTTCGACGCAATAGTTCGGGATGAAACAGTGGCCGGCTGCAAAGTGGTTTTGACGTGCTGGCGATGTTCCGGCGCACCCAGCGGCACCACTTCCCGGCTGAGACGCCTGATAGTCCGACCAAACGTAGAGCGTTCCTGGCGGCTGCTCGGCGGGGATCATGTCGGACTGACGGATCGGCTGCCCCTGCGCGTTCGTAACGGAGTAGTTGAACTCAAAAAACGACCAGACCTTCTCGCGGCACAAGTACCTATACGAGCAGCACATGCACGGGCTGTCGCACGTTACGCCGGCAGTCCACACGCCGCCGGCCTGTTCGCATGCTGACTGCGACTTCTTCGACGGATCCTTCTCGCCGTCAATGCAGCAGCATCCGCAGCAACACTCCACCCCAGTCCCGACGAGGCCGTCGCGGATGACAACTTGACCGTCTTGGACTGTGATCTGCGTCACGATCCACCGGATGAGCAGTTAGCGATGTCGAACCACTTCAGACAGCCGCTCGCGTCGTGGCCAAGGATTTGCTCGACCTCGCCATTCCAGCCGGGCCACTTGGTGATGTCCTCGCCGCCGATTGTTTTTCTGCACTCACCGTCGAAGCCGGCCTCGATCAAATACCAGCGGCTGTTATGCCCTCGGCCAATCACAACCCACGAGTTTGCAAGGACGTCTTGCGAAAGATTGGTGACATCTTCGATTGTTTCAGCCGGGGCGTTTTGTGTTGGCTCACAGCCGTCCCCTGATTCCCAGATGGTGACCGTTGCGCAAGTGCCACGAGACCAGTCGGCTTCGACCTTGCCAATCCGCACGGAATCGCCGCCATCGCCCATGCGGACGACGCACCATGCAACGCCCAACTCGGCGTTTTGCTTGTAGAGAATGCGGGCAGACCCATTGGCACTCGACAGCAGCTTGCCGCGATCTGCGTCCAGTACGTCGCAGAATCTGTGGTTGACGTCTGCAATTGACACCTGAACCAGACAGACTCCGGACACCCACGCGCGGCCGATCTTTCCGTCAGCGATCGGATCCAGGCAGATGACAAACTTCCCGGCATGATCGTCTTTGTCTGGCGTGATGCCGCGCAAGGCAACTTGATTCTGGAACTCGATCAAGGAGTCATCGGGCGTGACGATGACACCGTCGATTCCAAGCACCTCGAACCGGCTGACATCGCTGCCGCTGGCATTCTTCACCAGCACGATGTCAGCCTGTCGGAACTGAATCGGCCCGCCGCCCATGCCGGGCTGGCCGCGCTTGTGCGCCTCGGCTGCATCGAGGCACGCGTTCCACGCCGTGGCCGACAGCTTCAGCTTTTCACCCGGCCGTGCCCGCTGGAATGCGTCGCCGTTCATGTGCCGATTCCCAGCGTGGAGAAGTCGGCCGACTCATACACGCGCTCGACGTAGGCGGCCGCCGGGCGTTTCACCAGCGATTTCGCTGCGGCGTCGTCAGCGTCGCGAAACCGCACCCACAGGTATTCCCAGCCCTTCTTGCTGGATACTGTGATGCCGCCGACGTCGAGGTTCGTCACGTTCGGGCTGGCGGCGAACTTGAACGCGATCTCCCAGTGCTCCACGCCGGTCTTCGATCCGCTGGCCCCCAGAAACAGCACTTCTCCCGCCGAGAACCCCTTGAAGGCCGCGTTATTGACCTTTCCGGTGGCGGCAAACAGGGCCGCCTTGTAGCCGGACGTGACCGTGGACGCGAACATCTTGCGCGTTTCGGTGAAGTTGTAGATCGGGATCGTGATATCCGTGCCGTCGATGTTGTCGCCGTTGACGCCGATGGCGCCGTTGAAGTTCGGCGCCGTCTCCCCGGCCGCGGCGTAACGTGCGATCGTCTCCAGGGATTGCGTGATGTGCGCCGTGGCACCGCCCGTCTCGAACGTGTACTGCGTCTCGTCTTCTTTGCCTTCGTACGGGACGATCGCTTCCCAGATGCCGCTGCCGAGCGGATTGACCTCGACATTCTGCGGCTGCATGACACCTAGCGATGCCGGCACGTATGCCTTGACGGTGCCGATGACCTCGGACTCGTCCTCGGTCCCGGTGACGATGAACCGCAGTTCGTCAGTGTCGATGCGGCCAGACGTCGCCCGGCCGCTGCCGAATGCCTCGAAGATTTCGACGGTCATGCGAATACTGCTCCTGCCCTACGGGCTTGCTCGTCGATCTTTTTCAACAGGTCGGCGCCGCGTTCGGTCGCCCTGGCTGTTCGCTCGGCAAGAGAATTGGACCCCAGCCCACGCGCGGCAAGGGCGTTGAACGTGCCCTTGCTTTCCAGCTTCTTCTGCTCCTGGCCGAGCATTACGGGCAATTCAACCGGTGCCCCCCGACTCTTTTCCTGTTTCTCTCGCTGCTCCTTGGCTTTCAGGCGGGCCGCACTCCACTCGAACTTGGCGTCCGCCACAGCCTGCTCGGACGCTTTGCGTTGCCGCTCGAACTCGGCCTGCCGGCCGGCGTCGTCTGTCGCCTGCATGTCGCCCAGGTTCTGCTGCGACTGCTTGCGACGTTCCTCGATGTCGGCCTTTTGCTGGTTCCGCTTTTTGTCGCGCTCCAGGATTCCAGAGTCCCGCTTGGCGTCGGCCTCCTGATTGGCCGCGTTGGTTTCGGTGTTGATCCGGTTGACCTCGGCATTGACGTCGATGTCTTTGTCGAAGAGTGCCTTGAGGTTCACCCACGCCTTTTTGATGAAGCCGACCGTGTTGTGCCACGTCTTTTGCAGCACGTTGGTGAAGATGGCCCATGTGTCGCGCAGGAAATCCACGGTCTCGACCCAGCCGTTTTCGACCATGGCCCAGCCGTCGATGAAGAACCCAGCGACCGCATACGACGCATCACTCCAGGTCGTGAGAAAAAAGTCTTTGGCCGTGATCCACATTTGGTTCAACGCATCGACGCCCTTCTGCCACTCCATTTTCAGGGTGAGCCAGAGGATCTCGGCCGCGAGCTTGATGTCTCCCGTGGCCAGTGCGTCGCCGATGCCCTGCCACGCCTTGATGGCGTCGTCGTGCAGCTCGGCGAACTTCCCCTGAAGCCAGCCAATCGCGTCCCCGGCAACGCCCGTCGCAACGAGCATGTAGGCCCCGAACGCGACCGCGCCGACGATGACCAGGCCGAGGGGCGTCAGCAGCGATGCCAGCAGCCCGCCGAGCATGCCGATGCCGGTGGCAATCGTGGAGGTGACGGTGGCCAGCGCGCCGAACACGCTGCCGAGCGTCGCGATCCCGCGGCCGACGAACACCAGCGCCGTTCCGGCCATGGCCAGCACCGCCCCGAAACGTGCGATCGTCTGCACCAGGGCTCGGTTTTGCCGCACCCATGCCGCCGCCTGCGACAGGATTCGTGCCAGCGTGTTCGGCCACCGCGTCATCAGCGGCAGCACCGCGGAACCGATGGCGTCTCGCAGTGCCTTGAACGCGTCGGAGAGCCGCATCAACGCCGCGATGTAGTTGAAAATGTTGACCGCATCGCGGCGGCTCCCGACACGCCCGAGCTCGAGGGCGGACTGCGCGAACGCATGGCCCATGGCCGCGAGCGGGGCCGTGATCGCCGCACCCATGGCAGCGATCTTGGCCCCCTGCCACGAAACGGCGTTGCCGAAATCCTTCAGCGCGAGGGATGCCGAATGCAGCGGCCGCGAAACGCGGTCGCGGAGCGTCAATTCGATGTAGGCGGCACCGGCGCGGATGGCAGACGACGACACGATGAAATCCTTTGGCGTTGCGGAAGGAAAATGCTCTTCAGGATCGTGATCGGTGCCTTGATCCGCCGCTCGGGCGGACGCGGGCTTCCGTAGTCATTGAACTCGTCATCGGTGAACGGCGTCGGGCGTGTTTTGCGATCGCGATGAATGTTCGCGAGCACGCTGCAAACTCGAGCCGTTCGCCTCCATTCGTCTCGTCTCCGTCCATCTGCCATCCACACCAGTTCGCGGAGCGTCAGGGGGCCGGGATCGACCCCCACGACGCCGGCGAGTTGGTAAATCAGCTTCCAGACATCGGTGGCGGTGATTCGAGGGCGGCTATCCGTTCCTGCATCCGCTCCTCGAACAGCCGGTCGATCGACGGATCGTCCAGCCTGACCGTCGCCATCTCGCACGCTCGCTGCCGCAGCTGCTTCGCCTTCTCCCACCCCTTCCGCGCCGCTTCCCTGCGGGACGGGTGGGAAAAAGTAAAAAGCCCCTCTGCCAACGCCTCCTCAGCGGCTTGGAGGACGTCTCCGCTCATGGCTCGGCCGAACTGCTCGTCGGTGACTCCCTTGGCGTCTGCCTCCGGCTTGCAGATGGCGTACAGGACATCGACGAACAGCACGACGTCGCCCATGAGCTTGCCCATGAGCGAGCCTTCGACGAACTCCATGAGATCGACGGACAGAAGAGACCGGACGCGCTTGATCGTGTCGGTGCCGATCGACACCGACCAAACGCGCCCGGCCGTATCCGTGAAGGTGGCGGACATCACGGAGCCCCCGCCGCTTCGTACCACTCGGGATCATGCTCGCTCGGCGTGGGCTTGGCCGACACGTCGTAGACCACAGCCGATTCCAGGGCCTGGCCGTCCTGGAAGCTGAACACCTCGCAGGTGCATCGCAGCCCCTCGGAGCCGGCTTCGGCCACATCGCCGTTGAGGGCGAGCAGCTCGATCGGCGTGCCGTTGAGGTACGAGTCGAGCAGGGCGGCGAACGCGGCGTCGCCGTCCTCCTGCACGATCTGGAAGTCGATCGAGGCGTCCTTGAGGGTGCCGCGACGCGTCTTCCACGTCGTGCCACGCCGGCTCGTGTCGGCCTCGCCCTTCGTCAGCGGGATGGTCACGTCCTTCGCGTTCGTGATCTCCTGCCAGTTGGGCGAACTGTAGGAGCCGGTGTTGTAGTAGAGCTTGCAATCCAATCCGATCCTGGTCATCTGCTGTCCCTCCTTGGGGGTTGGGTGGTACGGTCGAGAATCACTGAACGCTGTTGGCCCACAGTCGCGGAAGCCGGTCGATGTTTTGCATCAAGGCCGGCCCCATGAACGGGCGTTTCGGGTAGTTGGCGACACCGCCCTGTGCGGCGACGAGGGCGCGGACGCGGCGTTTTTCTGCCTGTATGCGTGCTCTGCGAGTGTTGCCGAAGGCTTCGGATCGGGCGGTTTCGATGTACCGCCTGCTCTTTTCGACCTGGGCTTCGCTGACGAACTTGATGTAGGCAGTGCCGGATGTGTCGCCGATCGGGCCGTGACCGCCGACAAACAATTTCCAGTTGGTTCCTGCGGTGATGAGCGTTTCCTTGGACTCACCGCGGAGCGACCTGGGACGTTGCGTGCCGCCGTGTTCGTGGGCCGCGGCGACATCGGAAATCAGGTGCGATGCGGGGCCGATGACCACCGTGTGGTCACCCTCGACGGCGTAGAGGATCGAGTTTCGCAGCGCTCCCTTGCGGGTGTGCGGCGGCGTGCCTGGATCGCTGGCATTCTGCCGCGTCCGGATCAATCGCCGTGCGGCCAAGCGGAGGCTGGCGCCGGCGTGGCCGAGGTTTTTGAACGTCGCGCGGCGCATGGCACGGCGAACGTCGGACGTCCGGTCCTCGATCTTCACGGTGGCGCTCATCGCCGACCCCCTTCGCCCACGGCCTTGCCAATGGTGTGCTGAAGTTCTCGCTGACCAGCGGCCAATTCTTCGAGGGTGTCGGCCTGTCGCTCCTGTGACCGCGAGAGCGTGGAGAGCGTGTCGGAAGTGGTCTTCAGGAACGTGGAGTGCGATTCCACGACCGGCTTCAGGACGGTTTCGTGCAGTGCCACCGCGGCCAGCTGGCCCCAATAGCCGACGACCGCCAGGACGAAGCACGGAAATCCGAACTCGCGTGCGATGCGGATGCCAACGTCGATCGCGTCGCTTATCTTCTGTGTCACGGGTTGTCCTCCAACCACTTCTTCGCGAGTGCCTGCACGATGGCACCGATGGCCCACCACATGAGCATGGTCATGAACGCGAACCCGGCCCGGCTGGCGTACTCGTCGCGGACGCGACCCTCCCACAGCCTCCGCATGGCGGCCCGGTTGTTGGCGGTTGCCGCAGCCCGGCCGGTGGGCGATAGCGTGACGGCGGTGGCGACGATCTCGTCGCACCGCTCGCGGCCGAGCAT
>Ga0181352_1000482_pt1 | contig 17127 bp, 5 predicted proteins | sample Fa13VDMLBSN_FD_130103 | JGI IMG/M metagenome (GOLD analysis project Ga0181352, IMG submission 130103) | Freshwater viral communities from Lake Michigan, USA - Fa13.VD.MLB.S.N | ecosystem: Environmental > Aquatic > Freshwater > Lake | place: USA: Michigan | collected 2013-09-23 | reverse complement strand
GTACGGCATATCACGACGTATTTCGTCCCACTGCGTAGGCGTCATTAGCTTTCTAACTGTGGTTGACGTAGGCTGCGGCATGCCAGCGGGCACGGCCTTCAGCGCAATCCTTGACATCGCTTTGGGCGTTGACTTAACCGCCATGTTCTCCACCATGGGGCCAGCCATCAGCATGTTGGTAGCACGCATGACCTCGACCATGACATCGCTCTCTTCTTTGGAAGGAGTCTTGAACAGTCGGGTGATAGCGTTGGTAAATTCGTTCCACAGTGAAACCGTAGCTGACTTGTAACGCATTCCACGTAACAGGGCTTGGAAGTCTGGGTTTGACATAGCCTCAGACACAAACTCGTGCAAGTCTTTGAGTCCGTAGTTACCCAAGTGTTCGTCAGCCAACGTACCCTTAGAGTAGTTGTACAACTCAAGCAACCTGTTGTAAGCCTGTTTGCGTACGCCAGATAACTTATCGGGGTTATCAATCAGGTGTATGGTGGCCGCGTGTATTGCTTCGTGGAATAGCACGTTGTTGTCCATCATGCCTCCACGCATTGTTAGCGTGTCGGTTTCAGGGTCGTACTTCGCATCCCAGTTAAATTGTTTGTCTAACAGTTTCTGGGTTTCGTTAACAATCTCTAGCTGCGCTTCGTTAGTAAGAACGTCTTTAAGCTCGGCTACTCCGGCGTTAACGTCAAACAAACTCTTCGATGACAATGCAGATAACAACTCACCACGCTGTGCTTCTGGCAAGCTAGTCTCAACCATGTCGCGCAATGCGCGGAGTTGGTTGTCAAGTGTTTCTTTAATCTTGGGATCATTTTCCAAAGACTCAATTGTGTTCTGCGGCAATACTTTTGATTTAGCTGTAAGGCCAGCTTCTAACAGACGCGCTGCTAAGTTTTTAAAGTAACCGTTGCCTTTTTCATTTGCAAGAATCTTTAACGCGCCTTTAAGGTCACCGTCTTGGAGAGTACGAACAACTGCGGCATGCAGTTTTTGTTTCTCTGGCCTGTTGATAAATTCAACTGGCGCGTCTTCTATCTTTTCATCTCCCTCGGTTTCAATACCTTCAACCGCAGCGGCGGTCTCTTTGGCTTCCTTGGCCTTCTTAACTTTCAGTTCTTTCTTTGTGGCTTTTTCGGCCGCTGCAATCCTAGACTGAGCGCTTGCTGTCTTGCGCTTTTGGACCTCTAGGTTAAATATAGTAACTGCTTTGTTGAACTTAAGTTCTTCTTCAATATTTGAGCGCTCGTTCTCAACCATTTGGTTAAGAGTTGCGATTGTTTTGGGGTCTAGGTTTTGCTCAATCCAACGCTGAAAACGTTCGGCGTAGATACCACCTTCTCCGTAGAACGTAGAGTTTGCCCCAACGCCATCGCTTTTAACTTTTTTCTGTTCGGCAGTTTGCGGTAACTTTTGCCGCTCTTCCGCAGTTAGTTCTTTGATATCAGCCGCACGCATGCCGTACTTGGCTTCTAAGTACATGTCGTATAGCGCTAAGTCTTGCGCAAGGTCAGCAAGAACAAATCCAAACTTAGAACGCGTTGGGTTTGTAATGTATGCCTTAGCAGCAAGCATCTCGGGCGTTACGTTACCGCTGCTATCAAACATTTGCTTGAGCTTGGTCCAAGCACCACGTAACTTTGTATCGCTAACCTTGAACTGTTTTGTGCCGCCTTCCATTGACGGCCTACGAATCTTGCCCTCGGGTGTTGTACCGGGGGTCATTGCCCGCTTAGTTACAACTTCAACGTCAGTCTCATAAGCTACCTTACCGGGCTCAATCTTTATTTTTGGGCCTTTAGCGCCAAGCGAGTTTATGTAAGCCTCTACTTGATCTTTTAGTGTTTCAAGCCCGCGTCGTGTTGTGAGGTTAGGCAAGTTAGCTTGCCCCAACTTTTGCGCGTCGGACATGTTACTGGGTTTTTGCAGGCTGTTTAACAGTATTTTAAATTTAGCTTCACCACCCATAAGATCGGTAAAGAATTTGTACGCGGCCTTAATACCGGCAGATGTTCTTTCGCCGGGTTTAGTAATGTCAAACTCAGTTAGCAGCTCAACAATTTTTCGTTTCTCGTCGGCAATCTTGGTAGCTTCATCACTACCGGGACGAGCAGCAGGTTTAATTGCATCAAAGAAACTCTTAATGGCTTTACCTTCTTCAGTTGTCTGAACATGCTCAGTGCCAACCTTAGGGGCTTTTTTATCTTCTTCATCTTTCTTAGCTTCAGCAGCTTTTTGTTCAGCTTCTTTCTCTTGAGCTTCCCGTTGTGTTTCGGCTTCAGACTTCTCATCCTCGGCCGTTTCTGCGCCAAACTCTTCAAAGTCTTCAGCAATAGAAGTAGGAGGCTTACGTTTTTTTGTACCAACTAATTGGTTAAGAACGGCAATTGTTTCTCGAACTTTAGACTTTTCTTCTTTTTGTTTCTTTTCGGCAACAGGTTTGCCAAACATGTCTACTTGCTCGGGCGCTGCTTTAGGCGCTGCAGGTGCAGGTGCTTCTTTGTTAGCGGCAGCCTCAACTTTAGCCGCTTCCAAATCTTTGCGTACGCCAGCTAACTCGCGTTCAAGACCGTCGGTAAGAGATTTTTCTGTTGCGCCTACAGAGCTACCGATTTTCTCGGTCTTTGATTTTTCTAGCCGTTTAACAAGATCAGCTTCTCTAGCTGCCAAGGTAAGCATGCGCTGAAACGGGGTCATAGACGGAGATGCAACTCCGGCCTGGGCTTGATTACGTTTCTCACCCGCAGCCGATCTCTTCAATCTATTTTGATAAGCTTCAAACGCTTCTTGGTTTTCAAAAGTTAGGGTCTCATCCCTGTTGCCAATGTCAGGCGTTTTATCAACACCAAACATGTCCGAGGTTTCGGCGTCTTGTGCAATGGGTTTAACTTTTTCGTCTTTGGACTGGCCTTCCCCAAACATATCGCTTTGCATGGCTTTGGGTGAACTGCGTTTTACAGGTTCCCGAACCATATAGTCGCCTACTTGGGTAAACCCATTCTTAGCGTACCAAGCTTTTAACTGTTCATTGTTAAGGCCACCCAGCTTAGAATCTGGTTGTGCAGCAGGCATGAGGGCTAGTTTTCTATTGTTTTCGTCCGCCCACTTTGTAATGCCGTTAAGTAATTTGGTACCTGTCCCTTTACCTCTTTCACCGTATGTATCAATACCAGAGATATACGTAGCATCCCCTACCGTGTCATATGCATCATCATCTTCGGTAAGATTTTTAAGTGACGCGCCTGCTTTGGGTTCTTCGCCTTTTCCACCTTTAACAAAAGCTGTGCGGTCCGTAACAATTACGTCGCTCTTGTTTTGCTTAGACAACTGATTGAGCGCCGCATCAACTTCAGCAACAGCGCTCTGTGTGTACAGCTCTGCAACCTTTTGGAAGTTTTTAACGGATTCACCTTGGGTCATCCCATAGCGGGCACCGATCTTTTGCGCCCAAGCCCGGTCTAGCTTACCGCTGGCCAAATCGTTTTGTAAACGTTGCTTCTTGTCTTGAAGAAACTTGATAGCCGCTTGCGTGCTACCTGTGTACGAAACTGCAAGCTGTGCGGCACGAGCACCGTTGATGAACTTACCAAACAGATTACTCTGCATGGCTTTCGGATCGGAAGCTACCTCTGCATCTTGCGCAAGTTTGTCCAATGGCCCCTTGCCATTAAACATTGGGTTCTTTAAGTTTTTGATCAGCTCTTGGTTTTGTATAAGGCTTGCGCTTTCATCAACCATTCGCTGCAGACTACGTACCAACGCAGCAGACTTCTTGGGGTCGCCACGACCATAGATTGGATCAAGTTCTTCTTTGATCGCAACATAGTTATCTCTTAGGCGGGCAAGGCCAGCGGGGTCTTGAACAGCTTCGGCGACCGTTTGCGAAGGCGCAGAAGAAATTTCTTCGGTGTCTGCTGGCGCATCCATCAAGCCGGGCGGCTCTTGGAGATTAGATGCTGGCGCAAAGTCTTCGTTGCCATACTTAGCCGACATAGGGTCGGTGTTTCTTTGGTTGGCATTTGCATCTGTAAGCCCTTGCTGAGCACGGGCAGCGTACTCATCCACGTTCTGTGGCGCAAGAGGGGGTACGGTCTCAGCAGGCGTGCCATCACCGGGCATGCCATCCATTAGACCGGGTGGTTCGTTTAGTGCACCGGGTGCATTAGCTGTTCCAGATGCAAGTCCCGCAGCATTCTGTCCAGCAGCATCCACTCCAGCTGGCTGAGCGACACTAGTTCCTCCGGCGGGGGCTCCTGTATTGGGCTGGCCAGCCACTGAAATGCCTGCTCCACCTGGCGCACTGATAGATTGGTCAACATTTCCTTCTCCTTCTATGTCTAGCGCAGCCCCTGATTGGGAACTACGCAGTGCAACTTGGCCTTCGGGTGTTTGACGGGCTCTGTATGTATTGACAGCTCCGCTGTACGCGCCCATTGGACCGCCAAGCAGCAAAGCGCCACCAGCGGCTTCTAAGTATTCTTTGGCTGCCTCTGGATCGGTAAACGGATTGAGCGCCAAGCCCGCTTGCCAACGCTCAAGAACCGATTGTGTAACCTCTTGCGGCACCTCAAATGCAATGCCTTTTGCGACCCCGCTTGCAACTGCCTTGCGGTACGCTCTAGGATCAGTAGCTGCTTGAACAATTTCTTTTGTGGCTTGTTCGGCTGACTCTTTACCAGAGAAACCAACTAAGCGACCTAGTGGTTTGAAGTAGCTAAACCCAAACGCATCCAATGCTGTCTGACCAGTAGCGGCCGCAGTTGCGGTCATGCGGTTAACGTCTTCGTACTTCTTGCCTTTTTTCTCCTGCTCTTCTTTCTGGCGCGAGAGATTGTCAGCAATGTAGGAACCAAGCGTAGTTAGACCCCATGCGGCAGTGCCAAGCAAAGCAGCAGGCGCGGCGGCAACACCTAACGCTGGGAGCGCTAGGCCCGCGGCTACACGCGTACCTAAACCAGCGGCAATTGCAGGGGTCTGAGAACCAAGGGATGAACCGGCAACTTCTTTAAATTTATCAAGCGTGCCACCTAGCGCATCACCAAACCGACCTTCTTTAAATGCCTTGCCCAGATCACTGAACTCGGTTTGTTTGTAGACAGATTGAGCCGCTTCCTTAGCCTTAAGCAACTCGTCTGTTGCTGCCCGCTGGTCACCAGCGCCAAAGTAAAGTTGTGCGGCAGGAGCGGCTGTTGTAGTCCGCTCTTTTAGAGCCTGCTTATAAGAACCAAAAAACCCACCGGTTTCGGTAGGTTCTTCGGGCTTTGACTTGAGATACGCATCAGGGTCGAACGAAGATGGTTTTTTGGCCAAATACTCATCTGGGTTAAAAGCCATATTACATCCCTAGTTTTTGCTTAATCAATGCCGATCTTGGATCGTTAGGATTGGAATTAGCCCATTGAAGCGCTTGTTGATCCTGTGGTGACATACTACCACCACCGCCGCCACCGCCACCAGCACCACCAGACATTGCGGCACGTACCCTTTTCTCGGTTGCGTCAATTCTAGCTTGAGCTTCGGCTTTCTCGGCAGGTTTAGCATTCTTTCTGCTAAGCGTCATAAAGTCCATCAGATTCTCGATCTTTTGCTGATCTTGAATAGCTTTTAGAATTTCTTTTTGAGTCGGGGCAGTGCTCTTACCTTCATACCTAGCGCCCATCTTAAGCGCGTTGGCTTTGCCCCACAGCTCAAGTTTCTTGTTGGCTTCTTCGGGTCTACCAGCTCGCTCTAATGCTTCAACTTCCTTCATTATTTTAGCAATGTCAGAATCCTTGCCCATCATTGCCAATTCAGCTTTCTTGGCTTGCAATTTAGCTTTTTCAATCTGCAAGTTTTGCGCACGGTCAGCCGCGCTGTCCATTGACCTGCCTAGGGTATTAGCGGCACTAGAGGCTGCGGTCATCTGGTGATTGCGCAAGTCGATGTTGGCTTTCTTAAGTTCAGCTTCGGCCTTGGCAATAGCTTGCACGTCACCAGTACGGCGGGCTTCTTCCAATTTCTCGATTGCCTCGGTAATCTTAAATTGGTCTTGCTCAAACTGGAATGCGGCTTCGCGCTCGGCACGCATTTGTGATGCGCCTTCAGCACCAACATCGCCTGCTTGAGCTCCGGCACGGGCGTATGCGCGACCTAGGCCAATCAATTTTTCAAACTGACCGGGGCGAGACTCGGCAAATTTATCACGCATAGCCTGTTGTTGTTCGCGCATAGTCTTAGCGTAGGTGCCAATACCAGCGGCCTCGTTACGGGCTTTAATCTTTGCGGCTTCTTCTTGCTCGTTGAACACTTCGGGTTTCTGGTTAATAAACCCTTCCGTAGCCGTTAAAAACTTATTCTCTGGCATAGGTTGAGGCGCAGCCGCCCCAATATTGATGTTTGCGCCGGGAACAGGAGTTTTGCCGTCGTTGATACCGCCCGGAGGTAGCGCGGGTGGTGGCGCGGGTGGTGGCGCGATACTAGGTGAATCGCTAGCGTTACCCGTCATACGAGCCAACTGGTGACTAGCGCGAAGGCGTTCTTGTTCTCTCTGAGCCGCGGCTTGTTTAGCAGCAGCTTGATCTTCTGGAGGCGGCGCATTTAGTGCATAGGGCGCGGCTCTTCTTTCTTTGGCTGCGCGTTCAGCGTCAGTCAGTTTCTCAAAAAACCCAGGGCTTTCTTTTACATACTGACCAGCTCTTTGGCCGGATTCGTAAGCACCTTTAAACGGCGAGATTAGGCTTTCGATAAGTGAATCAAACGAAGACTTTCTTTCTTCTTTTTTGTCCTTGTCTTTATCTTTTACCTGTTGTTTCTTTTCGCTCTCGGGGTTAGCAAACGTAACAATACCACCCCTGTCAAAGTTAAACATGCGTGGGTCAATCTCGGCGGACGTGATACCGCCATCAGCCATACCCATCATTTCATCCGGCGCAGCCTCTGCTTGCATTTCGGGTTGGGGTATACCCTCAGGCGCTGGGCCGGGCTGCTGCATTTGCTCCATCTGGGAGCTTTGGGCGGCCTCTTGGCCACGCCCGCCCATCAACGACATGATGCCGTTGGACTGTGTCAACTTATCTTTAATTGTGCCCTGTGGTGGCTCAGCAGTCTCAGCGCCTTCAGCTAGCTCGTTAATTTGCATGAGTTTGCCCAACGCCAAATACCCCGGAATGTTGGGGTTAGAGCCTTCGGCTAACTGCGTCAAGTAAGGGATACTTTCCTTGACCTCTGGGATTGAGTCAACCAAACGTTGGGCTTGGCGTAAATCAAATGTCATGGTTGATCCTTAAGGCGTAGGCGTAGTTGTTTTGGCTGGCTTCTGGATAACACCCAGTGCTTCCAACAAACTAGCAACGTCAGTAATACCACCTACTAGCTGTTGTGCGCCCGTTTGGGACTGAGGTATGTTGGATACGTTAGAAATAGGCAAGCCTTGCAACATAGACTGTAAGAACTGCACTTGTTTTGTTGGGTAGTCGCGCTGTGCGTTGAACTCATTGAGGTCAGCGGTAATACCTTGCTGCTCAATGTTACGTTGCTCTTGACCAGCGCCAGCCATCATATCGGCCAAAGTCTTAGCCTGACCTTGTTCTGTATTAAACTGACCCATGGCTTTGTCGTACGCATTTGCGTACCCTTGGCCAACAGTTTTGTTCATCTCTTGCATCATGTTACGGTCGTTTTCCGCATTCATAAGCGCCTGACGACTACCACCAAAAGCACCGGCTTGCGTTGCTTTAGCGTTAGAAGCCATGTTAGTAATGTCGTTCTGGCGGCGCAGCTCAGCTAACTGAGGGTTAAGAACCGCGCTCAGGTAAGGGTTCATGTAATTAGCCGCAATACCTGTGGGACCAGTTCCTGTTCCTGTAAGTCCTGTACCGGGGGCAAAAGACGGAAGTGTTGGAGCGGTTGAAGAGGAGAAGCTACCACCTAAGTTACCGGGGAATGCTAGGTTTCCAAGACCTTGAAATACTTTTGACTGCAAGCTAGATTCACCCGCAGTCATTGGTCCTTGGTAGGTTTGATATGGTGTTTCCGAAATAGCTTGGGCTTTACCCAGCATGTCCGTTACATACGGACCGGCCCACGTAGAAAGAGAAGATTCGTTGGCGGAGCCAGTACCGGGTGATCCGGGAGTTTTAGGTGCTGCGGGTGTCATAGTCGTTCCTTAGCGGGGTAAGAATCTAGCTGCTTTTGTGTTAGCGGCTACATTTTTAGTAGTTTTCTTGCGTGCATTTTGCACTCGATCCATCATTGCGTAAAGTTTCTTGGCACCTGCGTCAGTGGAGCCGTTACCCAACTCCGAGACAATCCTAGCAGGTACCACAAACTCCCCATCAGCAAGACGAGCAGGCTGACGACCGCCAATAGTGGCAGGGATAGAGTCAGAAACACCATCACCCGGGCCGCGTAAAAGACGTCCACCATCTGAATATCCTCCAAGATTAGAGATACCACCTGCCGCGTATCCGGGAACTATAGGTGGGTTTGTCTCTGCGGCAACAGATTCGGCCGGTGCAGCAACACCTGCGGGGGCAGCTGCGGCAGCTTTGGTGTACTGCATGGGGGTAAAGTAAGTAATACCACCGGAACCAGGGCGGCGTGGTACTGTAGTAGCGGGTGTAGGAGCAACTGCTGCAGTTGTTGCCGTGGCTGGAGAACCCGGAGTAGCCGGTCTTTCTACGGTTGTCGGGATAGGATTCATCGTGCGGCTAGCCGTGTACTTGGGGATACCGCCCTGATATCCTCGGTACACTCCTTGACCTGTCTGGCCAAGCCCGCCGCCTAGTTTGTTTAGCAATGTAGCAATACCGCCAAGGGCAGCAATCTGCCCCATGCCACCCATTGAACCTTTGCCGTTTAAGATGTTTTGGAAAGACTTTAGTGCGGCACCAAAGTTAACGTCTTTACCGCTTTGGATAGCGTTTAAGTAAGCTTGGGCTTCACCTGAGGGGTCGGCACTTGCAGCGGATGGGTCGCCAATAGGTACTAGAGTACCAAACGAGTCAAATGTCATGCCTTCGGGCACAATTCCGGTGGTGTACCACTCAGACGGTTCTCTTTGGGAATATGACTCGTAATCAGCGTCGTCTATATCCCAGTTAATATCGCCGCCGATTACTTCAGTTTCTTCGCTCATTTTAAGCTCCCTTTACAATGTCACGCAGATCGTCTTCGGACGCTGCATCGCTGCTCTTACCAAGGATTTGCTCTAGTAGAGCTACGATAGTATTGTCCTTGGTTTTGCTACCTTCGGCAACCTCTTGAGGTTGTTCTTCTCCCTCTGCACCAGCTTTAACCACGCTAAGTGCATCGTAATCCCCATCAATCACGTTTCCTTTTTCGTCTAGCTTCTGCATCTTGGTGCCAAACTCTTTGCCGTAGTAGAAAACATTGGCAAGCTGGGGCATACCAAATGCAGCCGCCATTTGCGTTGCCTGCTGACGGTTTAAGCCCGTTGGCCCTGGTTTTTTAATTGGCGTAGGCGTAGGTGTAGGCGTAGGCGTAGGTGTAGGTGTAGGCTTAGGCGTAGGCGTAGGCTTTGTTGTTGGCGTAGGCGTTTCTTCGTCTTCCGTAGGCGTAGGCGTAGGCGTAGGCGTAGGCGTATCTTCGTCCTTCGTAGGCGTAGGCGTAGGCGTAGGCGTAGGCGTAGGCGTAGGCGTCGGCGTCGGCGTAGGCGTTGGCGTGGGCTCAAGTTTATCTACGGCTGGCGTCGGCGTAGGCGTAACAGTAGGCGTTGGCGTAACAGTAGGCGTTGGCGTAACAGTAGGCGTTGGTGTAACAGTAGGCGTTGGCTTAACTGTAGGCGTTGGCGTAACAGTAGGCGTGACCGTTGGAGTAACCGTAGGCGTAACAGTAGGCGTAACAGTAGGCGTGACCGTTGGAGTCACGGTCGGAGTAACCGTAGGCGTGACCGTCGGCGTAACAGTTGGTGTTACTGTTGGCGTAGTAGTAGGCGTAGGTTTAACTGTTGGCGTCGTAGTAGGCGTGACAGTTGGCGTCGTAGTAGGCGTCGTAGTAGGCGTCGTAGTAGGCGTAGTAGTCGGCGTAGTAGTCGGCGTTGGCGTAGTAGTCGGCGTAGTAGTCGGCGTAGTAGTCGGCGTTGGCGTCGTAGTAGGCGTAGTAGTTGGTGTCGGCGTCGTAGTCGGCGTCGTAGTTGGTGTTGGCTTAGTGGTTGGGGTTGTAGTAGGCGTAGGCGTAGGCGTAGGCGTAGGCGTAGGCGTAGGCGTAGTACCTAACACAAAGTTAATTGTGTTGTCGTCCAAACCATAAAACTCTTTAAGGCTAGTACGGGGGTCTAACCCGGCTTTGGTAAGAACCCCAGCAATTTGGTTGTAGTTACCGGCCGATACAAGATCGTTTATCTGGCTAACTATTTGGTTTTTATTTACAGTCGTCGGAGTCGTCGGAGTCGTCGGAGTCGTCGGAGTCGTTGGAGTCGTTGGAGTCGTTGGAGTCGTTGGAGTCGTAGCTGTCGGCGTAGTAGGCGTTGTAGCTGTTGGCGTAGTAGGCGTTGTAGCTGTTGGCGTAGTAACCGTCGGCGTTGTAACGATAGCCTTAGGCGTACTTGTAGCTGGGGCTGTAAAGAGATCACCGTTACCAAGGATAGGGTCTACTTTGTCGGGGCCCAATACGCTGTCAATGTATTTGTTTAAGTTAGCGGTGTATGGGCTGTTTGAGTTACCGGACAAAGCTTCGTCAAGCGTAACTTTTCTACCAGCTATATCTGTGGCAACCACAACGTTACCGGATGTCAAATTAGCTGGTAAGAAATCACCAGTAACGTCTGTGCCAATACCTATGCTGTCTCCATACAGCATAGAAGAGCCAACGGTTAAGTTTTGACCTTCTGACGTTTTTGCAATTACTGTTTCAGGTTTAACAGTCGACAAGTCAATGTTGCTTGCACCTGATTGAACCTGCGCAAGCGTAACCGGCTTGCCCGAGTAATCCCTACCAATAATTGCGGCGGAGTCTACAACCGCGCCAGGCGTTGACATAGCGGTTTGTACCGCGCCGCCAATGTAGGCTTCAAAGAAACCATTAGCAATAGCTTTATCCCAGCTAGCTGTTTTAGGGTCTACTGTATAAGCGGTAATGTAGTTTTGCGTGGCACCGGCAACAAAGTTAGAGAGTGTACCGGCCGTTGCGCTAGTTACGTACCCTGACGCGGTACTAGCCAACGTTTTGTCTACAAAGTTTTTCATTAGCGGCGCAACAAGTGCTTTGTCCGCAATAAAATCAGGACCCATCTCAGCAAGGGCGTTTAAGGTAGCCCCAATATAAGACTTGTCTTGCGAAACTTGTTTGCTATCGCCTCGGGCTTGAGATTTTTGATATATCTCTTTACCTGAGGAGCCAAACACCTCCATGAACGAGCCTACAAGACTGGCGGTACCTTGGATAAACCGAGCGCTTTGTAAACTAAGCGAGCCGCCGCCCGTCATAATTGCAGCGCCAATTTGAATTAGTGATTCTGGTAATTCTTCTACAGCCTCAGACCCTGCAATATCAAAAAACCCAAACCCGTTATTTTTGATTGCTTTGCCAATGATTGCGCCTTTATCCCAAAAGTCTGCTTTATCGGCTTGATCCACAGCCTGCATAACTCTGTTCTTTTGAACATCCAAGCCGTAGGCATCTTTGGATTTAGCATACGCTTCAATCTCTTGCCCAATTTTTGTAGCAACGTTGTTGTAGTCAAAGTCACCTGTTAATTGTGCGTAAGTATTACCAGCGTTGGTAATGAAGTTTCCTGCGCCCCGAGCGGCCGTACCCAGTATTTGCTTTCCTACAGCGCTAAGATTGGAGCCCGTACGATCACCAGCTTCCATCAACCGCTGGGTCTCCGCATAGTTTTCGTTAGGTGCGTTAGCAGTAACAAGGTCCCTGTTTAAACCTACCAGACGCGCTGTTTCCGCGGGAGATTGGTTATCTATACCAGTTACTTTATCCCATGAGGCAACTCGTGCTGCCGTGTCGTTTTGTTGCGCAACTGTTCTTGACGCATCCGTAACGGTTGCAAGATTTGTAGCGTTTAACTTGTCAATTGACGAGCCGCTTAAGTCTGGGCGCTCAGTAGAAGTTGCGGTATTAAACTTCTCTACTTTACCTGTTGCAGGATTAAACCAGTCAAACGTTTTATTTGCACCGAGTTCTTTGCGAGCTAACGCATACGCGTCGTTAAATTTCTTAGTGTTCTGAATTGTTGCACGTAGCTGGTTGTCCGCATTGTTACGAGCAATAGAACCATCTAGGTCACCCCACTCTGGGTCCGTAATTGGCGTTACGGTTGGGGTGGGTGTTGATGGGGTCAGGCCAGATTCTTCCAGAATTTGGGTTATATCGTTGTCAATCTTTACCGTGGTCGTAGGCGTTGTTATTGTTGGGGTAACGTCCTTAGTCCTCAGCACATCCGTTACTAAGTCATCAATTCCATCGTACGTATTAGTTGTTGGCGTGGGGCTAAGAACTGTAGCAACTGCGTTATCAACTTTAACTGTTGTAGGCGTAGTTGGCGTAGCGGCTGTAGGCGTAGTTGGCGTAGCGGCTGTAGGCGTAGTTGGCGTTGCAGCTTTTCTTGCGTTGTTAATCTCGTCGCTTGCGATACCGATCACGGTATTCATAAACGTTTGATCTAACGTTTTACCATTCATTGCGCCGCTTAGGGTGTTCTTAATACCTTTCTGCACCGACGCGGGGAGACTTGTAAAGTCAGTACCAAAAGAATTTGTAATTGAATCAGTTGCGCCGGTGATACCACCGCTTCTTGCGCCATCCAAAGCTGATTTAACTAAATCTTGCCCGGTAAGAGCCCCACGAACTGTGTTGACGGCCGCGCCCGTAAGTGACTTAGACAATAAACCGGTTGCATCAATGCCGTCCAGATACTTTGTAGCATCTTTCATAAAGTCCGAGCCGGGAATAAGCGACCCAGCGTAGGATGCAGCAGCGCCTGCGATAGCGGACTTCATGTCGTCGCCGCTTGCTATCTTTAACGCAAAGTTTGCGGCAATTTGCTGGGGAAGAGACAAACCACCGGTAGCAAGCGCAAGACCAATCTGCCCAAGTGGACCCAGGTCTGTCAGTATTTTCTTTAACGTGTTTGATGACGCATACGTGGTGTAAAAATACGGCTTGCCATCTGCTCCTATCTGGGCTCGAAAAGCAGTGTTACCAGAACCCGCGGTTGTCCCAGTAAAAATGTCTGCGCCGTCTTGGGCAGAAAAATTACGCTCAATTGCTTGGCCTGTTCTTTTGTTGCCCCACGTTGAGCCTGTGGCGGACACTAAGTTGCCAGACTTGTCTCTTATTACTGTGTCTGTATCAACAGCGTTAAAGTTGCCTTCGCCGTCGTAACTTCCGTACATACCATTTACTAGCTCAACAGGCGCATACGTTGCAACTTTGCCAAAATCATTGATGTCGGTGATACCAACTTTGGCCATAGCACTTGCCATGGATGCTGCGTTTGCTTGCGCCGAACCCCAACCTTCGCCTGACCATTTAGAGGTCAAGTTCTGCCCGAGAATCTGGTTCGTTAGCTTTACTACGTTAGGGTTTCCAATCGTAGATTTGTCTATTGCGTTCCAGTTTTGTTCTTCTCTTCCGTCACCGTAAAAGACTCTCCCGTCTGGGGATAAGAACATACCGTTCTTTAAATCCAACGCGTTTTTAAAGGTATCGCTAGTCTTAAACTTTAACTGCCCGGGAGACTCACGCCCCTCATCGGCTCCATAGTTATCGTAGTGGTATTGCGCATACTGCTCAGGCGTCATACCAAAGTTGTTTTTAACATAAGCGGCGGCTACGTCTTTGTTTGCCGAAAGGTACGGACCGTAATAACTGTTTACATACTGAGAGTATTTGTCGTTTGGGTTGTCCGCCATGTACCGGCTAACCGCGCCACTAAACGTTTCGTCAAAATCTTCTGGCGCAACTTGTCCAGATTTAAGTAAGCTCGCAAAATTGTTGTAGCCCCCTTGGTCAATCTGATTTGCGTTTGTACCAATTCCGGTACGCCCAATTTTGGCGTACGCGTCTTTAACTATCTTATCAACAGCCGCGTCTGACAAGCCCGCGATGCCGCCCGGTGGCGGTGTTGGTGTTGGTGTAGTTGCAACATTGGTAATGCCGCCTGTAGGCGTGGGCGCTACAAAATTATCCGTCGGTTCAATAGCAGCTCTATTTACCGTGGGTGAGGAGATGTTGTATCTACTTGGTGGCGGGGTTACTGCGGTAGGAGCAGGGGTAGGCGCGGGGGTAGCCCACCAAGGGGTGATTTTAGCGGTATCAAAAAACTTTGTAACGTCTGCTTCGCCATAACCTGTGGCACGAGATATGTCTTTTAACCCGTAGTTGTACTGCTTAGCAAAGTTTGCTATAGCGTCAGGATTGCTAAGGTTTTGGACTGCGTAGTCTTTAAACGTGGCATCGTCCATCGTACCATCATCGTATTCACCCGATTCAGTTTGAATTAGCATAATGTATTACGGTAAGGCTGAGACAAATGATAGTGTAGCCACAACAGACTGCGTTGAGGGGCGAACAGGACCGGTTGAAGTTGGGTAATGTTGGATGCTTACAGAAGTATCAGTGGCTGACCAATATATTTCTACGTAATCCCCAGCAGCCATACTGAGATAGTAATTCCACCCAGTAATTTGGTGCGCCTCGTCTCCTGCTGATGCACTTTTGTGCGCTGGTATAGAAACAAAACCTGTAGAGCCCGCGATGTTTGAACCGTTTTGCTTAAGCCAAATGCTGATGTCTTGAATCTGATTGTCCGTGTTTTGGAACTGCGCACTGAACTGTAAGTTGTAGATGCCCGCAGTAGCTACCGTAATCTGAGAAGAACTGATCGACACACTATTGGCAAAATCCGTAGTGTTCAGCGTCATCAACGTAGCTGTGTTTGCTGTTGTTGTCTGATCCTGATCGCTAGAAAATGCGCCGTATGGCAGACGGAGACCAGACCCGTCAATAGAACCAGAGCCTGTTTCAAGCTGCCTAAAAAGCGAATCTAAGCGGTTGAAATACAAACGCAAAACGTTGTTAAGCTGGTCTTGATACTGCTGACTGTAAAGCGTCGTGGCCAGCGGCAAGCTTGGCGCAGCAACTTCGTTGAGTGGGTTCTCAGTGGTAACAATGAACGTCATGTGTTACCTCGTCTGCCATCTGGCTTGATGTCAATACGAGGGGCACCAAGCTGCCACTGGGTTCCAAGATTGTTGGACTCAATACGAAACGTAATTTGGCGGCCACGTACACGCATGTAGACCTGCCCAGTAAACTCATCAACCGGTGCAACAGATGTACGTGCTACTGTAGAAGTGCTGGTGCCCGCAGTAGAAGCTGGAACATTAGCGCCTGTACCGGAGTTCTGGAACGGTGTCAAAGTCAACGTAACTTGCGGAGTAACGGCCGCTGAAGAATTCCTGAAAGTCACGTCAGGCAAGACCCGCCAGATAAATCCAAAGTTGTGGCCGTCGTCAATGTCAAATTGTGAGGACTCAATATAGGATGTAATTGGGGCGGGGGTTCCAGACTCGTCGTCATCTACACCGAACTCTTGGTAAACAAGGTTGTTGCTGTAAGTAGCCGCTACTGGGTAGCTACGCAAACCAGAATCATTCCAAGCGGTGCGTCCCAAGTTTGTTCCGTAGTACCAGATGTCTTCTCCGTAGTTGTAAACGGCATAGCGGTTGATAGTATTACTGCCCGCCGTGCAGTAGAACCACCAAACTTCGTTGAAGCCTTCGCTGGTACTTGCAAACACCTGCAAGTTTTGCTCTGTGTTGATATTGCTAAAAATGTACTCGCGTACGTCGCAACGTAGGGTTTGTACCCGGCCATCGTATTTGTAGAATTTGTCTACGCCCATCCAATAAACAACACCAGAGGCAATTGCAACAGCATTGGGGCCTTGGAGGGAGATGTTATCGCCCAACAACTGTGAACCCCACACAACGGGAGGACCTTGGTACTGCAAGGAATAGATTGTCGAGTCTGTAAACACCACAATCTCTTGACGAGCTTGTACGGCAGCAAGGATTGTTGAACCGTGGGACAAGCGAATACTGCCCGCTTGATTGGTTGGACTAGGGGTCCAATCAACCACAGACTCTTGATCCGACCAGCGAATAAACATAGGGTCTAATGCGGTTGGTGTAGCCGACAAATAGTCATTAGCGCCAAACGCAAACACAAACCGACTTGTATCCGACACAAACACGCTGTTTACAATGACCGGCACGTTTGATGCGCCTGCGAGAGTAGTTACCGGAACACCGCGGGTTGTTAGGCCAGCAGTGGCGTCCCAGTAGTACATAACGCCGCCACGATAAGCAAAGATTAAATCTTCACCGAAGTTGGCTTGGCTCCATAGTCTTAACGTAGTATTGCTTGTGCCGCCAACACCCCATGCTGCTGTGCCCCATGAACCGCCACCCCAACCAGCTAACGGAACCTGAACGGGTGGGCTGGATTGGATTTCGTAGTAGGCAATAACTGCCGCGCCACCGCCGGGAGAACCAGAAACGTCGGTTGCATCCGCTAATACAGGGGATATGTCAATCGTGTAACTGTTAGCGTCAATGACAGTAATTTTATAATTGGCATTTAACACTGTTGCGGTGACAACTCCACCCAGTCCAACTGCGCCAGAAAAAGTTACGTAGTCATCCGTAGACCCACCGTGCGCTACGTCGGTTACCGTGATAATTGAGGAACTTAGGGTAGCGGTAAATGGATTACCGGTACCAGGCGGTTGTGCGCCTAGCATGGGGTTTACAGTTGCCCGAAGAGGCGTAATATCGTTGTACGAACCGTCACGCTCAATGTAAAACTTAGCGTTTGTACCAACGCCCATTAAGTTTAAGCCGCCTAGGGTCACCCAGTTCCACAAAGAACGGCAAAACCCAATAAAAATTTCTGTGGAGATACGGGCCCAACCGCCAATCTTTTCGGGGCTACCAGAACGAAAACGCACCTTTTCGGCATCGTACCAACCCCCAGCCACATTTGTGTTGCTGTCAGGGTTACCCATCGTTTCAGATGCGTAGCGGGTGTTCTCTCTGTTAAGCCCCGAACGGAATATGATCTTTTTGAGCGGCATTGGCTGTCCTACGAAAGAAACAAGGCACGCTCGTC
>Ga0181352_1000479_pt1 | contig 17225 bp, 24 predicted proteins | sample Fa13VDMLBSN_FD_130103 | JGI IMG/M metagenome (GOLD analysis project Ga0181352, IMG submission 130103) | Freshwater viral communities from Lake Michigan, USA - Fa13.VD.MLB.S.N | ecosystem: Environmental > Aquatic > Freshwater > Lake | place: USA: Michigan | collected 2013-09-23 | reverse complement strand
TTCCCCCGGTTCTGCACAACCTTGGAACGTCACAACCTACTACCCGAGAGAGCAGGCAAACGAAATTGAGCCCCTCTACACCCACCCACCCCGCCGCGAGTGGCGCTCGTTGAGCGAGGAGGAGATTGCCAAGTGCTGGCACGACACGCCGTGGAACGCGGACTTGAAGACGCGGGTGTTTGCGTTTTTTCACACCGTCGAGGCCGCTTTAAGGAGCAAGAATCATGAGTAACCAAACCGAAGCCCTGCGGCAACTCCTAGACGCGCACAACAACTCTGCCACGCTCTTGGGCGCGTTGACGCAGATCAGCCTGCTGACCCACCTCGGTGGCGAAGTGGCCGACTATGAGGATGTGGTGGAGGCGGTGCGCCGACTGCATGCGGTGAACGGGGAACTGCTGGAGGCGTTGAAGGCCGTAACCGCTGCGCCGGACTTGAGCACATACGGACTGGCTTTGCACAACGCCCGCGCCGCCATCGCACGGGCGGAGGAGAAGGCGTGAACAGAGAAGACATCATCAATCTGGCACGCCAGCACGGCAAGCCCGTACAGGAGCAGAACGCCGAAGTCGAATACCTGTTCACGCTTGAGGGCGTCAACGCGTTGCTCGCTGCCGAGCGCGAGGCCTGCGCTAAGGTGTGTGACGCAAGATGCATTGCAGATGGATGGGAGGGGTTTTATGCAGATGAGTGCGCCGCCGCCATCCGCGAAAGGGGGAACACATGAACTTCCTAAAGGTTCACCCAGCCACTGAACTCTGGTGGCAGCAGCGGGACTTGTGCGCCCGCTGCGCTCACTGTAAGCGGGACGACACCGCCATGCGCTGCATGGTTACCAAGAGCGCGCACTCCACGCCATGGATGCGTGCTGCTGGTAGCGTTGGTCGCTACTGCATTGATGCGCGTCTACTTGGCGCACCGTGTGGACCACAAGGGGTAGGGTTTACCCCTATGGGCACCGACTAATCAACCCCCTACACTGGGGGCGTTGCCCCAAGCAACAAATCGTAACCCAACCAGGAGTAGTGAAAGTGCTAGTTACTTTGACCAGCCAACTGACCGGTGTCATGCACACCAGAGACCTTAACGTAGACGCCATTGAGCTCTACGCCTACATGAGCGGAGAAGATACCCGCCCCGTGCAGGTGGTGTTCCCCCACCTCAGCGCACCAGACCGCGAGTTCCTCATCACGGGCATCACACCCGAAGAGTGGAATGAGCTGTTTGGTGAGGCGTTTGACGTTACCCATTAAGGGTAAACCCCTAGGTGTGCGACTACCCCGTGCCCCTACAATGCAGCTACCGCGCCCAAAACGCGGTAGTTGTGTCCTAGTTATCAGTTCTCAACAGGAGTGACCAATGCGTCCAATTCTCAAAAGCCCGCGCATTCTGCGCACCGGCAACCCCCTGACTCTTGCCAACATCCAGGGCGTGTGCCCTGCCGTGTTTGCGCAGGAGCCTCACGCTAGCCGTGGCCCGCGCTACCGCTACGTCCCCACCATTGAGCCGCTCCAGGCCCTGCTGGACACTGGCTGGGGCGTGTACGAGGCCAGCCAGCAGCGCAGCCGTGCCGCTGACCGTGACCCCTACACCAAGCACATGCTCAGGCTCCGCAAGCTCGAGCACTTTGACCACACCCAAGTACACCGTGACGGCGTGCCCGAGGTCATCCTCATCAACGCACATGACGGCACCGCCGCCTACCACCTGCGGGGCGGATTTTTCCGCTTTATCTGTGCCAACGGCTTGATGGTGGGTACCACCATCGCCGGTTTTACCGTGCGCCACACGGTGAATAGCCAGACCACTGCCGAGGTGCTTGACGGCTGCACCCGCGTGGTGACTGAGAGCTTCCCCCGCATGTTGGATAATGTGGACAAGTTTAAGGGCATCACCCTTGCGCCTGAGCACCAGTACCGCCTTGCCACCCGTGCAATGGAGCTCCGTTACGGGAGCACTGTTGCTCCGTTTGAAGCACCCGCGCTGCTCACCTGCCGCCGCGCAGAGGACGAGGAGCCCACGCTGTGGAATGTGCTCAACCGCGTGCAGGAGAACGTGGTGTACGGTGGCTGGGAAACCAAGAGCATGGGCTACGGGCGCAAGAGCACCGTGCGCCCCATTGAGCGTGTGAGCGCTGTTGCCGCCATCAACGGCGGCTTGTGGGATACCGCTGCCACCCTTGCTGACGAGCTTGCCGCCGCGTGAGCGTACATATTCACGACAGCGCGGGCGTTAGCCTACGTGTTGAGTACGCCATTGCCAGCGATGGCGTACTCATCTTTCATAACATCAAAGTGCTTGATGCTGACTACCGGCCCGTGGGGCCGGACCTTACCCCGCTGCTCCACCACCTGCTGGTGTTGACCAACACCACCCCGCCGGAGGGTGAGCACTTTTTGAGCACTTTGGTTGCGGAGATTCAACATGACAGCCACTGAACTTGCCGAGTTGGCAGACCACTTTTGGGCCACACGAGACAAGCGCCTTGCTGCCGACAAGGTAGCCAAGGATTTGAAAGACGAGGAGGCCCGAGCCGAGGCCACACTGATAAAGGAAATGCGTGAGCAGCAACTCACAGCTATCGGTGGCAAGCTGGTGCGGCTTGCCATCCCCACCGTGCCGGAGTACGTCCCTGCCGTTAAGGACTGGGACGCGTTCTACAAGCACATTCTGCAGTCGGGCGACTTTAGCCTGCTGCACAAGCGCATCGGCACCCAGGCGTGTAAGGAGCGCTGGGACGCTGGTGAAGAAGTGCCGGGGGTCGAAAAGTTCCCGGTGTACAAGTTATCCAAGTCTGAAGTGAAAGGATCCTAACATGGCTACGACCAACGAGATTGTTACCGCCCAGGCTGGCGCACTTGCCCTGCCAAACGATGTGCTCGCTGCCCTTGCTGACGAGGCACGAGCCGCCGCCGCTACCGAGCGCCCCGCCGTGGGCCGCATTAGTTTGAAGAGTGGGGTTATGTCCTACGCCGGAGCACCCGTGCCCGGTAACAAGATGGAGGCTATTGTGCTCACCGCCAGCTTCCGCAACGTGTGGTACGCCGGACGGTACGACCCCAACAACATCGTCAATCCGAGCTGCTTTGCACTCAGCATGAGCGACGATGGCATGGCACCGCACGCTAACGTCAGCAAGCCGCCGCACAGCGCCTGCAACGGATGCCCCAACGACGAGTGGGGCAGCGACCCCAACGGCGGCCGAGGCAAAGCCTGCAAGCAGACGCGCCGCTTGGTGCTGTTGCCGGGGCATGCCATGGACACCGGGCCGGACGCGCTGCGCACTGCCGAGATGGCGATTATGGACCTGCCTGTCACTAGCGTGAAGAACTACAGCAGCTTCGTAAACACGTTGACCGCGAGCACCAACATGCCGACGTACGCCGCCGTGGCTGAAATTAGCGTTACGCCCGACGCTAAATCGCAGTTCAAGGTACAGTTCCGCCCCATGCGCGTGGTGCCCAGCTTGGACCACCTGCAAGCCATCAAGACCCGGCTGGACGGCGCACGGCAACTGGCGCTGGAGCCCTACGCCGAGACCACTGACCCCGACGACGTGGACGACACCCCGCCGCCCGCCAAGGCTCCTGCCAAGGGCAAGAAGTTTTAACCGTTTTGGAGATAGCTGTGAGCGTGGCTAGGCTTCTCCTCCCTGAGCCGCGTGTAGCCCGCTCGTAACCAGCAGCATGCTCCGCCCACCCCTGGCAAAGTCAGTTGCCAAAGCGTTCAGCCGGGGGTGGGCTTTTTATTTGGAGGACAAAATTCTTACCATCGACTTTGAGACCGAAGCGATAGATGGCAACCCCATCTACAACCCGCCGCGCCCGGTAGGCGTGTCAATCAAACCAGAGGGGAAGGAATCCCGCTACTATGCGTGGGGCCATGGTAGTGACAACAACTGCACGTTTGAGGATGGGCGGGCTGCGCTGCTAACCGCCCTGGCTAAGGACAACGAGGGTTACCTCGCCCACAACGCGCCGTTTGAAGCCGCCGTGCTCAAACGCTGGTTCAACTACGTGGAGCCCGACCCCCTGCTTGTGCACGACACGCAGTACCTGCTCTTCCTGGTGGACCCGTATGCCAACACGTTCAGCCTCAAGCCGAGTGCGGAGCGCATTTTGGGCCTACCCCCTGACGAGCGTGATGACGTACAACGCTGGGTGTTGAATCATATTCCCGGCTCTAAAAAGAGCGACTGGGGCGCTTACATCTCCCGTGCACCGGGCAGTCTGGTGGGGCCCTACGCCATTGGCGACACTGACCGTACTCGCGCTCTGTACGACGCGCTGTACCCCCGCATTCTGCAAGCGGGCATGCTGGAGCCCTACCGCCGTGAGCAGAAGTTGATGCCCATTCTGTTTGCCAGCAGCGAGCGTGGTGTGCGCTTGGACACTGAGCGCCTTGCAGCAGACATTACCACGTACACCGCAGCCAAGCAGAAGGCAGAGCAGTACATCCACAGCGTGCTGGGCGACTTTAACATTGACAGTGACGCTGAACTTGCTGCCGCCTTGGACCGTACAGGACAAGTCACCCAGTGGGTGCTAACGCCAACGGGCAAACGTAGCACTAGCCGTAAGAACTTGGTCGGAAGGGTTAAGGACCCGTCGCTGCTTGCCTACCTTGCCTACCGTGGGGTGCTCGCTACGTGCCTAGGCACCTTTGCCGAACCCTGGCTGGCACAGGCCCAGCGTGAAGGTGGCCGCGTGCACCCGCAGTGGAACCAAGTGCGTGGTGACCGTGGCGCGGACGGTGACATGTCCGGCACGCGGACAGGCCGTATGTCCTGCCGAGGGCCTAACCTACAGAATCCACCCAACGAGTTTGAGGGCCTTGTAGTGCCTGCCGGCCTGCCCGCCCCAATGATTATGCGGCGGTACCTCCTGCCCGAGGAGGGACATGTGTGGCTCAAGCGTGACTTTAGTGCGCAGGAGATGCGCATCATGGCCCACTTTGCCGAGGGCAGGCTGTTTGACGCTTTCCGCCTTGACCCAACCACAGACCCCCACGTTGCCGTGCAGCGCATGATCAAAGAGTTGCTGGGCATTGATATGCCCCGCAAGTACGTGAAGATCACAGGCTTTGGAATTATGTATGGACGCGGAGTGCCAAACTTATCTGTTGCCCTGGGAGTTGATCAAGACGAAGGCAAACGCGTACGGGACGCTTACTATGCAGCTCTGCCGGAGATCCAACAGCTCAGTTACGATACGCGCAACCGGGGCAAGCGTGGACAGTTCATACGCACTTGGGGTGGGCGAGTGTATTACCGTGAGCCTGACCCCGCAAGGGATCTCAGTTACAAGTTGCTCAACTACCTTATCCAAGGCAGCGCGGCGGACCAAACCAAGCAAAGCATGATAGACTGGGAGCGTGACCGTGCCCCTGGCGATGTGCTGCTGGCCGCTGTACACGACGAAGTTAACATCTCCGCCCCTGCGGACGATGTGCCGGGTGCCATGCGGCGTCTGCGCCTAGCCATGAACGCCGACAGGTTTGACGTTCCATTCCGTAGCGAAGGCTACACCGGCCCCAACTGGGGCGACATTGAGGGGTACAGTGATGATTGATGATACACAGATGAACATAAAGCCCGCATTCCGTTGGTCGTTCAGCCAGTGGGAGGCATACAACCAGTGTCCACAGAAATGGAACTTCCAGAGCAAGCTGCGGCTCCCGCGCCGTCCGCCGGGGCCTGCCGCCGCCCGTGGCTTGCAGATGCACGACACGGTGGAGCAGTACATCAAAGGTGCGGACCCCAGCGTGCTGCACCCGGACATTGACCGTAAGTACATCCCCATTCTGGACGCTTACCGCAACCACCCCAATGGCGACCGCTACACTGAGAAGAAGCTGGCCTTTGACCACGAGTGGTACCTCTGCTCGCCACAGAGCAAGTTCGCTGCCTGCGTGGCGGTGCTTGACGCTGTGCGCTACAACAAGAGTGGTGCAGACGTCAAGGGCGTGCTGGAGATTGGCGAGTGGAAGAGTGGCAAGCCTAAGGACACTCACGGTGACCAGCGCAAGCTCTACGCTATGTTCGGTATGCGGGCGTGGCTGGCAGACGAGGTGCGCGTGACCACCTACTACCTGGAGGACACCGCTCCCCCGCAGCGCGTAGTGCTAGCGAGCGAGGCTGGCTACGACAAGCTGAAGGCCCTATGGCAGGACCGCATCAGTACCATGCAGCGTGACGAGATATGTGCGCCGCGCCCTGGCTTCTACTGCCGGTTTTGTGACTATGCAAAGGCCCAGGGCGGGCCGTGTCAGTTTGGTGCTTGACCCGTGCGTGAAAGCTACATAGAAGGAAAGGTGAAACGCTGGGCACGCGCCAAGGGCGTCCTGCCACTGAAGATGAACCCCGCCAGTACGGCGGGGTATCCTGATGATCTATTTGTGTTTCGCGGGCGTGTGGCATTCATAGAGTTCAAAGCGCCGGGGCGCAAGCCTCGGCCTCTACAGCATGCACGTATTGCGGAACTTCGAGAGCAGGGCATCCCTGTAGGAGTGATTGACAATGTCGACGACGGAATTGCGTTCTTGGAAGCCGCGCTCTTATCAAGAGCAAGCGGTGCGCTTAGGAGTCTCGCAGGCGTGCGCTGGGTTTCTTTTACGACCCGGCATGGGCAAGACTACTATCAGCTATGCGATAATCAAGATATTGAAGAGCAAGGGCTTGATCAAGCGCACGCTGGTGATAGCCCCTCTGCGAGTGGTGTACAACGTCTGGCCCAAGCAGAAGAATGATTGGGCCGAGTTTGCTGACCTACGCGTCAAGGTGCTGCACGGTAAGCATCGGCTAGACAACCTGCACGACCTTGACGCCGACATCTACTGCATAAACCCCGAGGGGCTGGAGTGGCTTGACACACCAGAGAACCTTGCTTGGATGCGCCAGCACTTTGATGTGCTCATTATTGATGAGTCCACCAAGTTCAAGAACACGGGCACGCAACGGTTCAAGCGAGTGCGCAAGTTCATCCAGCATTTCAAGCGCCGGTATATCCTCACAGGTACGTTCACTCCCAATGGGTTGATGGACTTGTTTGGGCAGGTCTACCTGCTAGACGAGGGCGCTGCGCTGGGGCGCTTTATCACCCACTACAAGACCAAATACTTCTACCCCACTGACTACATGGGCTACAATCTAGCCCCGCACGCGTGGGCGATGGAAGAGATTGCCAGCAAAATAGAGCCCCTTACCCTGGTGCTTGACCGCGAGGGCAATCTTGATATGCCAGAGCTCATCTTTAACGATGTGCTGGTTGACCTACCCCCCACCGCCCGCAAGCAGTACGACCAGATGGAGGCCCACATGCTTGCCACTCTAGACGCAGAGCTGGTGGTGGCTGCCAATGCCGCTGTCGCTACAAGCAAGTGCAGGCAGATAGCCAATGGGTGCCTGTTCACCAACGCGGGCGACGGCACCTGGACTGACCTGCACGACGCTAAGGTAGACGCACTCAAAGACTTGGTTGAGGAGCTCAGCGGGGAGAGTGTGCTGGTGGTGTACGAGTTCAAGCCAGACCTAGACAAGCTGCGCAAAGCCTTCCCCAACGCGGTGCTGCTCACTGGGGGCAATGCCGCGCAGGACGCCAAGCACATCGGCCTGTTTGCGGGCGGATTTGTGCAGATGGGGCTGGGGCAGTTCACTAGCATCAGCCTTGGCATTGACGGCTTGCAGAACAAGTGCCGCAACGTAATCATGTTCGGGCTTACGTGGAACTTGCAAGACTACAGCCAAACCATCGACCGTATCTGGCGTCAAGGCCAGCAAGCCGACACGGTGATTGTACATCGTATCATTGCCAAAGAAACTGTGGACGAGCGTGTGCTCCGTGTACTCAACAACAAGGACGCAACGCAGAGCAACTTCCTCACGCTGTTGAAGAGCATGAAGCGCCAATAGGCTGTAGCTATTGAGACGCATTCTCAATTGGAAAATACAATTTGCCTGTGAAACTCAAAAAGGCATAATTAACTCTCAACGGTACTAGTTTGCGATGAACATCTTTTATTTAGACCACAACCCACGCACCGCTGCCGAAATGATGCACGACAAGCATGTGGTCAAAATGATTCTCGAAACGGCACAAATCCTCAGCACCGTGTGTCATCGGCACGACACTTGGGTTGAGGAAATGTATCGCCCCACACATCCGCACCATCCCAGCGTAGTGTGGGCAGGCGACAGCAGCGCGCACTTCCATTGGCTGGTGGAGCATGGACAGCACCTGTGCAATGAATACAATTATCGCTACGGGCGGTTCCACAGGAGTGGCCCCGTAATTGATTTATGCGGAGCCGAAGCGCCCGTGCACTTTCCGGCACGCACGTGGGTCCAGCCCACGCAAGCCATGCCAGACGAGTTCAAAATTGCCGGTGACAGCGTTGCTGCTTACCGAGCATATTACCTGGGGCGGAAGGTAGAGCAAAGTAGTTGGACACGCCGCCCCGTGCCAACGTTCGTTTTAGAAGGAAAAGCCAACATGGCTAAGAAGAAGCAAGTGGAGTCCGTTGAGACTTCTACCTCCGCAGCGGCAGACGCACCGGCTGCACCTAAGAACGCACCGGGTGCCCCCGTGGGCGCTCGTGGCCCCAAGGGCGTGGCGCTGGACGCCATTATCAACCTCAAGGTTGAGGGCAACCCCAAGCGTCCGGGCAGCAAGGCGCACGACGCATTTGCGCAGTACGTGGACGGGATGACGGTGCAGCAGTTCCTTGACGCCGTGGGCCAAGCCGCCACCCCCAACCTCGTGTACGATGCCGCGCACGGCTTTATCGCCATCGAGGGGTACGACCCCAAGCTGGTGGTGAAGAAGGAGCGTGCCCCCAAGGCTCCTAAGGAGCCCAAGGCCCCCCGTGGTAAGAAGGCCAAGGCCGCCACCGCTGAGGCAGCCCCTGCCTCCGTTGACGACGTAGCGGTTGAAGAGACCATCGACTGATGGCCATGGACGTCCTTATTCCAACATACGGGCGTCCACAACAAGACAGGCAGCATACCCTCCGTGCTCTTAGAGCCGAGGGCGTGCTGCCTGTTCTAGTTGTGCAGCACCGTGAGCACACTCAGTACGCGTGGTACGACGGGCCCGTGCACGTGCTGCCGCCGCACATCCAAACCGTAGCCCCCACACGGGACTACTTGATACACAGCGATATTTGGAAGGAGCGCTTTGTTGTCATGCTTGATGATGACCTGCACTTCTTTGCCCGCCGCGTGGACGAGCCCACCAAGTTCCGCGCCCTGGCACCGTTTGAACTGCGCCGCATGCTAGATCAGATTGAGGGCAGGCTAGACCTCTACCCCCACGTGGGCATCGCTCCACGGGAGGGTGGCAACCGTAATACGGAACAAGTGATGCTCAACACGCGCATCATGCGCGTGCTGGGGTATGACAGGCACTACCTCCGCACCCACAACATCACGTTTGCCCCCATGCCCGTGATGGAAGACTTCCACGTTAGCTTGCAGATTCTTAAATCTGGCAAGGACACGCTGGTGCTCAACAACTGGTGCAACAACCAAGCCGAGGGTAGTGACGCCCCCGGTGGCTGCTCTAGCTACCGCACCATGGCGCTCCAGGCCGAGGCAGCGCATCTGCTTGCTGCGCTGCACAAGCCCTACGTCAGTGTAGTGGAGAAAGAAACCAAGACCGCTTGGGGTGGTGGCACCCGTACCGATGTAGTGGTGTACTGGAAGAAAGCGAGACAGCATGCTGCATCTAACGCATGAACTTGCCTACTGGATAAACGAGCGCCACCGCATCAAGCTCGCCAAGGAGGCAAAGGACACTCCACCGTGGAGCAAGGACCCCGTATTCAACACTGTGCGGTTCTGCAACGTACACCGGGAAGACGATAAGGTAACCCGTTGGATCCGCAAGTATTGGAACCGTGGTACCGACCCCGCTTGGCGGTTTGTGGTGGGCCGCATGATCAACCTGCCTGAGAGCCTTGAGCAGTTGCTATACTGTGACTTCCCCTGGCAGATGAAAGATGTGCTGAAAAAGCGCGTTGCCCAGGGACACAAGGTGTTCACCAGTGCGTACACCATCAGTACGTGTGGGCGCAGCATGGATAAGCTGGACTATGTATTTGATCATGTTGTGGGCGGCACCCCTGCAGAACTTAACTACAGTGGGCTGTCCTACGCTGCCGCTAGCTTGGAAGTTGTAGATGGGCTGGGCAGTTTTCTAGCAGGGCAAGTGGTTGCTGATATGAAGAATACTCACGGCCACCCCCTGCACGACGCACCTGATTGGTGGACATGGTCAGCGCCTGGGCCGGGTAGCCTGCGGGGGTTGAGCTGGTACTTCAATAAGGAGGCAATGCTGAACAATATTCAATCAATAACTCCTAGAGAATACAGGCACGCTCTGCGTGCTTGCAGGCATGAGGTTGACCCACTTGTGCGGCCAGAGGTGCCACGCATTAGTGACCAAGATTTCCAAAACTGCTTGTGCGAGTTCAGCAAGTGGTGCAAGGTCAAGTACATGAACGGACATGTGAGGAACAGATATGATCCACTCCATAACTGAAAACAATGTGAACGATGCGTTTGACTCCGCGTGGCATTACCTGAGCGTTGCTGGCGTGGCGGAGCCCAGCCGTAACGGACCCGTTATGGTTGCCCCCACCCCGGTGATGACCACCTATCTGCGCCCCATGGAGCGGGTGTTGTTCAGCCCCCGGCGCGACGCCAACCACGTGTTCCACTTGATGGAATCTATTTGGATGCTGGCTGGGCTTAGTGACGTAGAGTGGCTCAGCCAATTCAGCAGCAACATCAGCACCTACGCGGAGCCTGACGGCTACATCCACGGGGCGTATGGAGCACGCTGGCGCAACTGGTTTAATGACGGCATGTACGACCAACTACCCGTCATCATCAACATGCTGCGCACCAACCCGCAAAGCAGACAAGCCGTGTTGCAGATGTGGGACCCCACCGCGGACCTGGAAGGCGCGTGGCGGGACAGACCCTGTAACACCGCTATCTACTTTGACTGCCGTGGTGGCAAGCTGAACATGACGGTGACCTGCCGCAGCAACGACATTTTGTGGGGCTGCTACGGAGCCAACGCCGTGCACATGAGCGTGTTGCAGGAGGTAATTGCTCACGCCGTGGGGGTGCCCGTGGGAGTGTACCGGCAGTTCAGCAACAACTGGCACGCCTACACAGACAACGACAAGGTTAAGGACTTCCTGCGTTATCCGCCCGTGGGAGGCTTTGACTACTACGCGGCAGGCAGTGCAGTGGCGCTCCCACTCATCTCTGGCAAGGAAACGTGGCAGCACTTCCTCGATGACTGTGAGCGGATTGTTAACGGGTTCCGCGCCATGGACACGGTTTTCATGGATAGGGTGGCTGCGCCCTTGCGTGATGCGTACCTGGCCCGTAAGACTGGCGAAAGCTACGACATCAGCAACGTGCCAGAGTGTGATTGGAAGTTGGGTTTTCAACAGTGGTGTGAAAGGAGAGAGATCAAGTGAGCGCAAACGAGAAGCAAGTGGGCGGAGACCATTACCGCACGCATGGGCAGAAGCTCCAGCATTGGGACTTGGCCGTCATGTACCAGTGGGACCCCTTCCAGTATCAAGTCACCAAATACCTGATGCGCTGGAAGCACAAGCACGCCACGTATGAAAGGCGACTTGAGGACTTGAAGAAGGCTGCGCACTTTCTGCAAAAGTACATTGAGGTCGCCGAGGAGTACGAAGCCGTAGAGAGCAAGGAACTAGGTACGGTGCCCCTGCCCATCCGCCCACAGGCTGCTGAGATCCTTAGCAATGAGGACTGGCAGTGCGAGGGCTACTACGGCGACCTCACCCAGCACTACCGTTGCAGGCACTGCGGCACTATGGTACGGGCTGCGACGCTAGAGGACGCCCACCAAGCCCACGGCGCGTGCCCTACTGGGCAGGGCTACGTTAACCAAGGCGACTAGCGTCGTACGGGCTAGGGGTTTACCCTACTGTGCTTAGATACCAGCCCCTGCCACAATGGGGGCACCCCAACAACCAACCGGGTGTTAGATGAAGACATATCAGGTGTACTACATGCGGCGGCACATCCCCCCTGAGGGGAGCGTGCACGTTGTAGCAGAACGCATGGGCACGGTGCAGGGTGCCTCCCGCCGCGATGCCCTAGCAGCCGCCAAGGGGCTATTGCCAGCTCTCAAAAATCACGTTGCAGTGGAGATGATAGATGATAGATTTCAACCCGTTCCGCAAGCCAAGCCCGTTGCGTATCGCAGCCGCCGCGTTGGAGGAGGCCGAGCGTAACCGGCTAACAGCCGTAGAGCAGCGAGAGTACTACTCCGCAATGGAAGAAATGCTCATTCGCCGCATTGCTCGCCTGCGCCGCGAGGTAGTGCAACTCACACAGGAGGCCGAGAATGTCAAAAAAGATTCTAGTGGTGGGTGACAGCATGCTGGATGTGCGCATTGACTGCGAAGTTACGCGCATAAGCCCAGAGGCACCCATCCCCATTTACGACGTAGACCACGAACAGTGCTACGCTGGAGGCGCTGCCAACGTAGCCTTGAACATCAAGGCTATGGGTGGAGACGTTAAGCTGCTCACCGCCGTGGGGCAGGATGTGGCTGGAACATCGCTGCTAGATATTCTCACTAGCAGCGACCTGCTGTACCAAGCCTGCCCGGTGGAGCGCACCACCACCAAGACGCGCCTGTTTGTCAACAGTGTGGTGCGTGCCCGCATTGACGAGGACCACATACTCAGCGAGCCAGAGGCTGAGCGCATGAACGACGCGCTCAACGATCTGTTTGACGAGTACGGTGTGGTCGTATTTAGTGACTATGGTAAGGGCGCTCTGCGGCATGTAGACGCAATGCTTGACGCGTGTGCCTACGGGCGCATCACATTGGTAGACCCCAAGGGCTCCAACTGGGGTAGGTATGAAAATGCCACCTACGTCAAGGCCAATGCGGCTGAGGTGGAGGCGGTGGGTATGTCACAGTACAGAATACCAGCGGAGCATAACTTCGCCAATTTGATAAAAACAGCGAGCGGCGCTGGGTCAGAAATCATTGGCTGCGTCTCGTGGACCGATACACGCCATGTTCCGCCCCTGCCCGTGCAGTGTGTTGACCCCACTGGTGCCGGCGATAGCTATTTGGCTGCTCTGGCGGTGGGTTTAGCAGAGGAACTACCGCTGTACGACGCCTGTTTGCGTGGTAGCGTGGCCGGTGCCCTTGCAACGCGCCACGTAGGCACGGCTGTGATTACTCGAGAGGAGATTGAAGAATGCTTGCCAAGATTGTTGAACAGCACAACTCAGCTGTAAGTGCTCTGCTGGAGCAGGAAAACACCATCAACGCGATGGCACAGGTGCTGATCGATTGTATTGCTCAGGGTGGCACCATCTACCTGTGTGGCAACGGTGGCAGCGCGGCGGATTGTCAACACATTGCGGCAGAATTGGTGGGCCGCTTTAAGCGGGAGCGGGGCGGCTACGCCGCCGTGGCGCTGACTACAGACACATCCATACTCACCGCTGTGGGCAATGACTACGGATTTGAGTCAGTGTTCTCCCGCCAAGTGGACGCGCTGGCCTGTGAGGGTGATGTGCTGCTGTGCTTCAGCACCAGTGGCAACAGCGCCAATGTGGTCAACGCAGCAGAGATTGCCGGGGCGCTGAGCGTGACTGTGCTAGCATTCACTGGGCGCAACGAGGGAGCGTTGGGGCGGGTTGCCGACCATGCCTTGTGCGTTGACAGCACAGACACCGCACGTATTCAGGAATGTCATATTCTAGTGGGACATATTCTTTGCCAGATGATTGAGGAGGCCTTGCAGTGAATGCCCGTGTTTGGACTAATGGATGCTTTGACCTACTACATGCGGGGCATGTCATGTTCCTTGAACGTGCGGCCAAACTGGGCACGCTCACCGTATTCATGAACAGTGACGCAAGCGTCCGCGCTTTGAAGGGTACCCACCGCCCCATAGTACCCGAGGCCTACCGCCGCCGCGTGCTGGAAGCTCTCCGCTGCGTGGCGAACGTACACATATTCAACGGCCCTAACCCCGTTGAGTACTGGAGCACGCTGGGCACAATACCTGACATCTATGTAAAGGACAGTGAGTGCGACGTTGCTCACAGCGCCGAGGGGCAGTGGCTGCTCAGCAGGAACGTAGCAGTGACCGTGCTACCCCGCGTGCCAGACATTAGCACCACCATACTTGAGCGACGCATCCGTGGCGGAGAATCGAGCAGCATTTCTTGACAGGGACGGAACCCTAATACGGGACGTTCCCTACTTGAATGACCCCACGCAAGTAGAACTACTGCCGGGGGTGGTGCCTGCTCTACGCAATCTAATTGCTTGCGGGTACCTGCTAATCGTAGTCACTAATCAAAGCGGCATTGGTCGGTGGCGGATCACTAAGGCTCAGTACACTGCGGTGCACCGCCGCATGCTAGACTTACTGGGGCAACACGGCGTGTACATCACGGCTGCGTACTACTGCCCGCACACGCCAGACGCTGGCTGCACTTGCCGCAAGCCTGGAACCGCCATGTTTGAGCGCGCAGCCCGGGACTTTGACATTAACTTGGCCGAGAGCCTAATGTTTGGAGATAAAGAAAGTGACATGGTGTCCTGCGTTGGCAAATGTATCCGCGTACCAAAGGACGGCTCCTGGGCCGCGTGGTACCGCCCCCGCTACCCTAGCCCTACCCCACCTGCAAAAACGTAGCCACGGGGCTTCTGATAGGTCCCATGGGCATGTGCCAGCGGTGTGGGTGGCTGCATGAGCCTAGTAACGCCGGTTTGCGTGTACCTTGCCACTCACCCAAGCAGCGAACTTACCTCACAAGAGATTGCACTACGCTGGAGTGTAGACCCCAACAACGTCAACAAGACGCTCAAGTACGCGGAGGTTAAGGGGTGGGTTACTTGTACGAAGCGGCCTAACCCCACCCGCGCCACCAAGCAGATATTGTTCTACTCAGCAGGGCCCAGACTACTCAAAGAAATTGGCCGCTAGTACGACCACACCGTCGGCTGCGTGCGCAGATCGAGGTGGATAAACCGTCCCGCGCCTTTCTGCTGCACGCCGATGCCGGTAAAGCCCAAGTGCATCGCCAAGCGCAGCAGCTCATGTGCGTCAGCGCCCTGCACGCCAACGTCGCAGGCCAAACCGGTGGAGTGCATCCCAGGCTCGGCCTTGGCCTTCTCGACCGGGTGGTCAGGGCAGCGGTAGCCGCTGGTGATGATCATGGGGCGCTTGTAGACATCCCGCAGTGCCTGAAGCCGGCCCATGAACTCGGGCCGCATCTCCTGCTTGCCGCAGTGGCGGCAGCGGAACTCAGCCTCGGTGAAATTGGGGTAGTCTGACCAGTTCATTTGCGCATTGCCCCGGCAACGCTGGGGGCGATTTTCTCAACGCTGCGGCCGACGACATAGCCGCCAAGACCGAACTCGACAATGCTCCAGAGCTTGAGGTATTCAGCCTCGGAGAGATTTGGCGCAGCCCAGCCGAACCACCTCGCCACGATAAGGCCAGCGAAGGTCAGCATCACCACCGGGCGCCAGCTTGACGCCAGCCAGTTATCCGATGCAGCCTCTGCCTTGACGATGGAAGCCGCAGCCTGCTCCAGTTCGGTCTGCTTGGCCAGCAGGGCCAGCATCATCTCAGACTCAGCCTTGGCCTTCGCCTCGGGATCTGGGAACAGGTTACCTGCCACGCGTGACAGGATGGGCGCTAGGGCCGGGATGAGTGCTTGCAGCATGTTTACTTCCCGATCAGTTTGGTGCCGTATTGCAGCAGAGCGAACAGCGTGACGGCTAGGCCCCACACGCCGATGCCACGGTTGACCCACATCTCCAGGCGCCGGTCCAGCTTCTGCGTTTGGGTCTCATTGGCGGCCACGCGCTGCTCAACGCGCCCGATGCGCTCGCCCTGGTTGGAGAGCCTTTCCTCCACCAGCACAAGCCGGGTAACGGCCTCGGTGAGCTTGTCTACCTTGGACTCAAGGCGCTTGAAGTCATCGTCCGTCATAAAAGAGGGCTCCATCACTGTTCTTCGTCAGCATTGTACGTGGCAGCACCGCCCGCCGCAACCGCCCCACCCATGCTAAATAGTTGAGTGCGCTTGGCCTTCTTGGGGTCAACGGGTACTTCCCACCAGCCGTGGCCCTTGCCGTCCTTAACTTGCTTGCCACCGAGCGACTTGAGGTAGTTGGAAACGTCTTTCTTGTAACGATCGTAGATGCCCTGGTGCTCAGGGTACTCGAACTTGTCGGACACGCGGGTCAGCTTGTTGAGGGTGTCCTCAGTCAAGTTAGCTGTACCCGTATTGCTCCAAATTGGTTCGCCAATCTGGCTACCATTTACGTCAATGGGGTAGCGCTCTGCTTCCCAAATACCAGTCTCGTCCACGCGGACGTTGCCGGTATAGGTCCAGTCATTGGCTGTGCCTGCTCTGCTGCCCATAAGACGCCTGCCCTCCAGTTCAGGGGCCATGACCTCTCCGGGGGTTACCTCTATCTTGCGGGGCCAGCTCTCCACCAAGGCAACGGTGTCAGCATCTGCAAAGCGGACCACTGGGGGCACGGGCTTGTACTTCTCAACCTCAAGCGCCTGCCGTGCAAATTCCTCAGCGTCCTTCCTGTACGGGGCGGTAGCGGCAGCTATCACTCTATCGTTACGGTTTAGTCCTTGCTCGACATAGGAGTCCTCCATCTGCCTGACGAACTTGAGCATAGACTTGGCTCGGTTACGCAGCCTTTCGTACTCGGGAGTAGGCTGCGGCGTGGCGGCACGGCTGAGCTCCTCGCGGATCAAGCGGCGCTCCCAGTTCTTGAACATGGGGCGCTGCGCGGTGGCTGCACCACCTTCCGCCAACTTAGCGCTGTGCTCGCTGCCAAGTAAGCTCAGTTGTCTGCTGGCATCTTTCAGCGACTCCTCCAGGGCTAAACTCATACTGACATGCCTTATATTGGGTAGTCCAGCCCCAGGTCTAGTCTGTATCGTTGCAATGTACCGAAGCAAGTCACCTTCATTTTCAAGAACAGCACGCGAACCAACTTCGTTTAACGCATCCGTTGTCAGTTTGCTGGCAATCTCTTCTTCCAGCAACATTAAGAAGTCTGGATTGGCTTGCAGCAATTTCTCTTGGTTTTGCAAAATGTCGTTTGCCGCAGAGTTCGCCCATTTGATGCCGTCGTTTCCGCCAATGCGCCCAACTATCGAGT